>Ga0208030_1001021_pt1 | contig 17605 bp, 19 predicted proteins | sample MalvirDeepMed_M9_FD_184246 | JGI IMG/M metagenome (GOLD analysis project Ga0208030, IMG submission 184246) | Marine viral communities from the Global Malaspina Expedition - Malaspina viral metaG DeepMed_M9 (SPAdes) (version 2) | ecosystem: Environmental > Aquatic > Marine > Oceanic | place...
GCCCAAAGAAGAGGTAAAAGAAGAGGTAAAAGAAGAGGTAAAAGAAGAGGTAAAAGAAGAGGAAAAAGAGCAGACACTAGACGAGAAATCAGAAGAACTAGAGGAGTTTGCCGGTCTTATGGAAACGACAGTTGGCGTTGATGCAGAGGGCGGAAATATCTTCGCAAAAGACAGGACTATCGAACCCACAGAAAAAGACCTAGACTTGGCAGATCGCCAGCGAGTTGCAAGCAGACCAGAAGAAGCAAAAAGACGCGAGAAAGATTCTATCCTTCGAATAAAGAGGAGGAAAGAGGAACCGGAAGATTTTGATGTTCGGCAAGCAGAAAAATTGAGCAAGGAGCAGAAAGCCACAGAACTAGAAGCGAGCGAGATTGAAGCCGAGTCTAATGTTGTAATATCACAACTTGTAGGATTTAAGGCAGATGTTGTGGTCAAAGAAATTAAGGCACGTATTGAAGAACTCGGCGCAGAAGAATCGACCCCGCAGACGGAACGAACTATAAAAGCCCTCAAAGACTCGTTAAAGATATTCGAAGAAACAATTTCACAGAAGCGGGAAGTTGAGGCGGTGGAGGGCAAGGTAGAGTTGCCAGCAGAACGGCCAATCACCGTAAAAGGAAAAACCGTTACCGTCGCAGATGCCATAAAACTTTTGGGCAGACAAAAAAGAACAATGTCAAGTGAGGAGTCTGCGCAGAAAGAGGCACTGGTTAAACAGTTGCAAAAGGACTTGGAAAGCAAAGACGCAAGCCCAAGGAAACTCGCCAATCTTTTGAGAGAAGAAAGAGATGGCAAGGCACCCACAATTAAAAAAATATTAAGAGAAGCGGGCAAAGAAGAGACAAAGTTAAGTACGGAAGAACTTGAAGCGGCAATCAAGTTGAGGGAACGGGCGGCTGCTAGGACAGAGCAAAAGAAATCGCAAAACCTTGCGATACGACAAGCAAAATTGATGATTGATGATGTTATACGAACAGTAAGGCGTGAGGCGAAACTGCTTAAAAAAGAGGGCAGGGAACGCGTAAAGGTATTCAAAGACTTCTTGGCGGGACTTGACAAGAATCTAAAACGAGATGCAGGCATCAATGAAATAGTCTTAAAGCGTGATGCTAAAGGCAGAGAGGTTATAGACAGTGTAGAGGAGCTAACAAGAGCGATTGCAGATGTTCAGACACGCCTCGACAACCAAATCACTAAAAACAACCTGAGCCGTATTGAGAATGCTACCAATCAGAGAAACACGAACACATCGTCGTTTTTGTCGCCAACACTAGACAGCACGCTAACTTCAATCATTCGTATCGTAAATCCAAAGCAAGCAGAAAAACTCAAGTTGAAAGATTCGGATGTAAACAAAGCATTAGACGAGTATGTAGAAAGCCGAGCAAGGTTATTTGACAGACCTGCGGATGAGGTGAGGGTAGAACAAGAAATTGCTGCTGTTAAAGAGATTCTAGCGAAAGCAAAAAATGAGGGTATGGATAGTCTCGATGTTGGTGAGTCAAGCGTGTTGGCACAATTTATTGAGGGGCTACGTGCGCAGAACACGATACGACGTGCCTCTGAGAAAAAAGCCCTCAAGGAGGAGGCGGATAAAAACGCTGACTTGGTGTTAGAGGAGTTCATTACAGCACAGGGTGGCAAAGTTAGGGCGATTGACCGTGACCCCGTGACCGGCAAGATAATTGCGAGCAGGTTCCCGTTGGCTGGATTATCAGTGCAACTCGTTAAAGATTTATCGTTTGGGCTACGGTTCAATGGGCGGTTAGCGGATATTGTTGAGTTTTTAAGTGGCGGAGATCGCACTGTTGCACACAAGATACTTTACAAAGACATTGTTTCGGCACAGAGAGAAGCAATGGACTTGCAGATGAACTTTCACTCGCTGTGGTCAAAGGTGTGGAAAGAACACGGTGTCAAGGACATAGCGGATTCCCTGTTTAATCCGAAGATAAAGGGACGTGAAGAAACAGTTGTAATTAAAATGCCAGAGGGAACTCCAGACTTGGTGATGACTATGGGCGAAGTTGTGGGGTATCGGATGAGCGCAACCGACCCCGGCACCCGTGCCGACCTTTTGAATAAAAAGGGTGGAATATATTTAGAGGGCAGGGAGAAGGGCGTAGACCACAGCAAGGCTGAACACGACATAATCATGGAACAAACTAAAGACACGCCTGCTGCGCGACTAGCAGACGCGAATATTGATTTCATTAACAGAAGAGAAGTCGTTAAACTGGTACAACGCTATGGTCTTGAAAACTTTGGCATAGACTTTATTGTAAACAAAGAGGGTAACTATGTTCCCAGTCGCAAGAGAAGTCGAAAGGTAGATCGAAAGAAAGAAGAAGAAAGGGCGCAAGAAACACCGGCAGACTTGTTTGAAGCCGTGGGTCGCAATCTTGGAATTGAGAGGGGTCAGCCCTCCATTGGAGACAGGTCGATTGTTAAAACGCGGACAGGTGTTAAAACAAAAGACGTTGTTATTCGTGATGGATTTGACATCGTTAGCGATTACATACACGCTGTCTCTATATTGACCACAGTTGAAGTGCCGTTAAGAAAAGCAGAATCACTACTAAAGAAACCTGAAATACAAGAATTGTTCGGATCACGTAAGGGAAACACCCGTGGTATGTTCAATGACATCTCAAGCGTGTTTTATAGTGAGATGAAGCGTAGAGAACGGTCGTTTACAACCAGATACAATACAGCCGAGACCATGATGCGCCGACTAAGGAATAACATAGTAACCGCCAACCTTGCATTTAATCCCATAATTGGCATGTATCAACCCGTATCGATTCTTGGTGCGGTCGCGTATTGGGGCAAAGAGGGTGTTGCTGCTGAATTGTCTACAAGTAGGGAGTTCTTGTTTAGGTCTAAGGGTAACAGGTTTGCTGAAGTCAACGCAAGAATGCTTGCTAAAAGCGGGTATGCGTGGAGACGCAGGGCAGTCGGTAACGCCTTTGCGATTGCGAACGCCGAACTGGTTGCGGGCAGAAACAAGACCGTGTTTGTTGCAGGCAAAAAATACGGCAGGGAATCAGCAGGGATGTTCCTCATAATGGAGGCGGACAACTTTGCTATTACATCTATCTATCGCATGGCTGAAATAATTGTGGCAAAGCGGTTCGAGAGAGATGGTCGAAGCATAGAAAAAGAACAAGAACTTTATGATGAAATGGTAAAACAAGAATTTGCAGATGCCGTTGACGAGACACAGCCAACCTTTGACCCAACATCAATGAACGGCATGACCGTCCGCGCAACAACCACTTCACCAGAAAATCGAAGTATTGCCTACAACTATCTTGGTATGTTCCGTGGTTTTGTAAGCAAACTCAATGCACTACAGGCAAGGGGAATTATGCGTGCAAGGGTGGAATACGCGAGGGGCAATCTGGGCGCAGCAGCCAAGCACATTAGTTATGCGGCATCTTTGACTGTTCCAGGAACACTCATGATACCAATAATCAGGAACGTGGCAAAGGCGGGCTTAGTGACAGGTCTTGGTCTTGCGTTTGGTGTAGAACAAGACTTTGGCAAGACTGGGCTAGAAACAGCAGAGCGGACCGCGATAGACGAGATTGGGCAGATAGCGGGAATATCTTTGCTTGGCGATTTGATTTCTGATGCTATAACCTCGTTTACTCTTGAGCAGCCGATAAAACCAGAGTTTAGTCCCGCTACCGCAACATTTACACAAGCTGTACGGTCTTTCAACCAAGTCGTAAATACAGACCCGAACAATAGAACCGGAATGGAAAATCTTATTGTTGGGCTAAACGCGGCGAGGGCGGTACAATCTGGAGCAGGTATTACAACATTCCCTAACTCCATATTGATACGGTTTGCAAGAGATGTCATTAAAAAAGACGAAGCAAGGCGCAAGAAGGAAAGGGGCGGAACTAGAAAATGACCGTTTCTACAACACAATACTATGTGAACATCACTGGAACCGGAACACTGAACGAGGAATTTGCGTTCTCGTTTAAGCATGGCGGTGCCAATGAAATATACGTGTGGGTCGCCGATGCTAATGGTGTGCTGGAACGCAGGTTTGTTGGGACAGACTTTATTGTGTTTGACAATAAGATTAGGTGGCAGGGTGTAAGTCCTACAACAAGCGTAAGGATACAACGCCATCTATCACAGAATCAGTTAAATAGGTATAGGGAAGCCACGCCAACAGCATACGAAAAGATACTTGACGATGTTGCTGCCAGAACACAACAGGGCTTAATCAACGATCCGCTACAAAAGAATCAGTGGAGTGCTAATGACGACAAAATCTCAAACGTTCGTGATGGCGTGTTGGATGACGACCTAGTGACCAAGAAGCAAGTAGATGATGATGTTGGTGGCGGGACAGATGATGGAACTGTGTGGAATATAGGTGCGGGCGATGTAGGGAAGTACGCAACAAGCAACGGCTCTGGATTTGATTGGCAAAGTTTCACCAACATGCCTGACCCAAAGGGGCAAGAGGGCAAGACTCTGGATGGTACACCAAGTTGGGCTGATATAGATAACGTGCCGTTGGCATCAAGTGGAACCGCAAATGATGTATTAAAAGACGTTGATGCTAAGCCGACGTGGACAACAGTAAGGGAGTATCCGAACGACGGGACAGCAGACCAAATACTTTCTGTTGAAGATGATGGTGGCGGGGGAAGGCAACAGGTATGGAGAAACTATCGTGGCGTTCCTAAATACTTGCCCGCAAACGCCATGTCTGTCTTGACGCAGAAGGATGCTGCAAACACAGACGCGCTACGTAACGAATTTGTAGAGCATTTTGGTGTTACTAATATAGAAGTAACGGGTACACTTGGCGACCACACGGGTACGGACGTTGTTGACCATCAGGTGTACAAGGCAACATTCACAAATCACCTTGGTGTTGTTCCGGACTTTATACATATAAGCGCAGGAACGTACATTCCCGATGACGCTAATGGCGACACGTTAGGCCATGCTTCTTCGTTTATTATCAATATCGTTTCAATGACCGCAACAACCATAACTATTGCAGCAGCATCCCTATTGCACGAAACAGCTGCAAATGATGATCCTACTTACACACACGAAACTTCTGTTCAAATACCACTAAACATACTATGGGTTAAAAGATGACTGTACCAAACGCATTAGATGAAATTAAATACAAGGGTTCTGGCATAGACAAAGAACAGTTTTACTTTCCGTTTACCGTCAGGGACACTTCTGTTCTATACGTGTACACGATAGATTCTGCTGGCGTTGAAACAGCCAAGGTGTTAGACACAGACTATTCTGTTGTGTTAAGCGAAACGGGTGAACAGGGAGATGGCGAAGGGGACTTTGGGTTGGTTACTTGGATTGGCACTAGTCCCACCGATACTGTGTGGATATTCAGACGAGAAGAGCCAAAGCAAAGCAACACGTTTACTGGAACCATAGATTCAGACAAAGTAGAGCAATCTGCCAACCGCATAGCAGAATCCTTAACCATGAGCCTGAACAGGGATGACGAAGATCCGTCAACTTTTGGGGCGGGAGACAAGAAGTTAATAAACTCTGGACAACCTGTCAGGGGCAGCGATGGCGTGACAAAGAAAAATCTTGACCTAACGTCCGCAGATGCCGGACTTGATGTACCAGCCACCGCAACAACGGGTTTTTTGCTAACTCCAAACGATATGTTGCCGTCTACGCCATCTGTTGAATGGTCCGAAAAATTTGATTATCCGGCTCTGCCGGCTGAACCAACCGATCTATTGGAATCTACGGGAACAGGAGACAGTTTCCAGTGGTCTACACACAGGTGGGTGCCGCTTCCTGACGGTCTGGGTACAGACGAGTTTTTGACAGAAATAACCAAAGACAAGATGGACTGGCGGCAGGTTTGGGAAGTACCAGATCCGGACTCGGACCCATTAGTAGGACAAGCACCACCTGCAGAAATAGACTCCGTAGTTGGTGTAGACATACAAGATAACATCATTTGGCAACCGGTAATAGAGACAACCGAACTCACCGATGCACAGGCCGACGACAGGTTTATTATCCAAGATAGCACAGGTGTTAATCATGGAAGGCGGTACGTGTATGGAACGGAGAGTCTAACTAAAACCAGCACAACGAGTACCGACAAGCATACAGATACTGTCAGCACTTTTTCGATTGCCCACGGGCTTGTGGACGATACTGGAGCTTCAACAAAACCCGAATTGGTTTGGTTACAGGTTGAATGCCCAACTGTAAACACGGATGATTATCCGGTGTTCACAGCATATCTAAATAACCTAGATGAACAACACGATGGCGACCCGTTGGGAATATCTGCAACCAGATTAGAGGGCAAGATTGTTATGTGGAACGCGAACGAATATGGAACGGCAGCCGCCCTTACGTGGACAGGAAACGCGACGGTGAAATTACATTGGATGGTGAGTAGCAAATAATGACTATTGATTCAACAATTCGAAAATCTACATTTACTGGTGATGGGACCACTGGGCAAGTTTTTACAGTTCTGTTTGCAATCGAAAAACAAGCAGACGTTGTTGTGTATGACGGGAGCTATTTGCTGCAACTAACAGACGACTACACAGTTAGCGGCGAGGGTTTGCCCGGAACAACACCCAACCAGTTCACTGTTACCCTTGTTAGGTATACGAACAACACTGTAACTATTTATCGCGGTGCTTCTATCCCAACACAAACAAAGACAATATCTACTGGGTTCCAGACAAAAGACATGGAAACTGGGTTTGATAAATCTGCTATTGCAACATCTAATACGCCACTAGCATCTGATGGTTCGAGCATAGATTTAACTGGTGGGCGAATGCAGGAAACCGCAGACCCGACACAGGATAAAGATGTAGCCAACGTAGATTACATGCAAAGAGAGTTTTCAAAGAAGGGTAAAATTGCTTCCCCTGTCTCTGGGACCGATGACAATAAAGCCCTGTACTCTAAAAGCACGACAACTGTTATCTGGAAAGAGGTGTTTGATGTTCCCTCTGCACCGGGAACCCTTAGACTTCTAACGGTAGATTGGGACGGTGTTCCTAAATGGACTGTATTCCCAAGTTTCGCGCCTGTGTTCTTGAACAAACCCGTCTATTATCTATCTCTGGATACCGACGGAACGACCCTTGTTTGGAGGGATATTGATACTCTTCCATTTACAACAAACACAACCCACAAGGATGCAATCTTTTGGCAACCTGCTGGCAATGTTGCCTTTAGGGAAAAAAGATTTTTGCCATTCGTGCCACCGCAGGGAGAATATGTCCTTGGCGTTTCTGGTGGCGGAAGTATTACGACCCAATCGGTTCTCTCTACAAAAGTTTCCTACCTGAAAGAGGCAGCGGCAGACTCAAACTTTTCTGCCCAAACAACGTTTTTTGTTAAAGACAGAATCAGTGCAAGACGGCACGGTATCTTAGAATGGGACTTAAGTAGTGTAACTGGAGTAGACAGGGACACGATTATTAGCGGAGAGATGCAATTAAGTCTCGCCCTTGGTAGTGGAACAGCACTGAAGGCAAAAATAGCAAGGCTGATTACGACTTTTGTTGAAGCCGATGTAACCTGGAACGAAAATGAATCGGGAACATCTTGGGATTGGCAAGCTGGTGCGTTCGCTGATGTTGATTTAGATATGGAAACCTATACCATGAGTATAGGAAGCGGCGGAGACACAACAGTAGACATAACGGGTCTTGTCTTAGATGCGATTGAAAACAGGTCGGGCATATTGCGGATATTGATTTACAGCGATAACCCACAGGCGGGTACTGTTAGTTCAAAGTTTGATTCTGATTTAGGTGCAAACCCACCCAAAATAGAAATTAAATCTGCTCCAGCACGTACCCTCGAATGGAAAGAGAGTGGTTCTGACCCAATACAGAGAACAATTCAGCCGTCTGGTGGCGAACTAGTAAACACACAACCACACATAACATATTCTAATTTAGAGGATATACCACACGGATTTTCTACAGATGTGTCTATATCAAGTTGTTCCTTTTCGGCAGATGCTTCGACGGTGGCTGACCCAGACACATACGCCTCAATGATTGGTCCGCACCTAACGTGCCAATATGGAAACGATCAGGTGATTATCTTCTCGTTAAACATAGATTTAACCCAAAGCGGCGGTGCTGGATTGTTTGATTTTCCTCATATATCTTATTTTGTATATCCAGAAACGAGCAACGGATGAGTAAAGTAGAACGAGAATTTATGGAATTGCTAGAAGAACTGGAAACAGCCTCTTCTGAAAATCAGTTGTCTGAACTCTATTTTAGAACTCATGAGCAGGGACAGGTGGGTGGTCCGTATGATTGGCAAGTGGAGTTCCACGACCGTGGATACGACTGCAAAGAAAGAGCGATAATTGCTGGTAACAGATGTGGCAAGACAAGACCGTGTGCTGCAGAAGTTGCAATCCATGTTACTGGCTTATATCCACCGTGGTGGAAGGGCAAGCAGTTTACGGTTGGAAACGACTGGATTGTCGCAGCACCAACTAACGAGTTGTGCAGGAACACGCTACAAACCGCTTTGGTGGGTCAAATGAAAGAGGGCGAGAAGGCTCCTTCTGGCACTGGGTGGATACCAGCAAGTCTAATACTTGATTATGGGTGGAGACAGTGCGGTGTTAGCAACGTCATGGACACTATTCGTATAAAGCACTCGTCCGGATCTGTGTCAACAATAGCATTTAAGTCGTATGAACAGGGATCTATTAAGTTTCAGTCTGTTTCCCTTGATGGCGTGTGGCTTGACGAAGAACCAAGAGATTATGAAATTTACACAGAATGTATCACCAGAACATTTGATAAACGAGGTATTGTGATGTTTAGTCGTACCCCGCTTTTTGGATTGTCAGAGATAATTAAGCACTACACAGATGGAGGAGAGGGCATTTGGTATAAGAATGCAACGTGGGATGACTCCCCGCACCTCGATAGAGACGCGGTAGAACAATTATTATCGAGTTACCCAGAGCATGAACGAGACACGCGGTCCAAAGGTGTTCCCATGATGGGTAGTGGCGGTGTCTACAACATTCCCGATGGGATGATTATGTGCGAACCGTTTGAAATACCTGATTATTTTAGGCGGATATGTGGCATCGACTTTGGTATTGACCACCCTGCCGCTGCTGCGTGGATTGCGTATGACGCTGATGCTGATACGATATATGTCTACGATTGCTATAAAGAGCGAAATCAGACGGCGGCATATCATGCGGCTGCCATTCGGAGTCGGGGAAGTTGGATTCCTGTTTCGTTCCCGCACGATGGCATGATTCGGGACAAGGGCGGCGGTGTTGCTCTTAAAGAACAATATATTGCTCATGGGGTCAACATGCTTGGCTTCTCGGCACGTTATGATGATGACAAGGGTGGTGGGCAACCTCGGGAACCCGCAACCATAGATATTTTAGAGCGTATGCGTACCGGACGGTTTAAGGTTTTTAACCACCTAAATGAGTGGTTCGAAGAAAAACGCATGTTGCACAGGAGAGATGGCAAAATTGTTCCTGAACGGGATGATATTGAGTCAGCAACGCGTTACGCAGTAATGATGTTACGATGTGCTACGTCGCATGTCGATAGTAATACCCCAAGGCAGAGTAGGGTTATTAACGATTTTTGTCCTCTGCAAGATTATTAAGGAGGTTTATCATGGGTGGTTTATTCCCAAGTTCGCCTCGCCCAACACCACCAGCACCATCACCGCCACCAATGCCAACAGCTGCCCCTGTCGCAATACGGCAATCAGCAAAGGGCGTGGCAGATGTTGCAAGTCGACGAAGGCGGTTGCTTGCTAATACATTCAAAACAACACGCTTGGGCGGTGGCACTAGCGGTACTGTTGGAACAAAAACTCTTTTGGGTAGTTAAATGTCTAAACTCCGCGACTACAAGAAAGAATACCGTGATTTTCATGGCAAGCCCGAACAAATTAGGCGCAGGGCAGCGCGCAATAAGGCGCGTACCCTGCTTGGCTTGAAGATGGGCGATGGAAAAGAGGTTGACCACAAGAAGCCCCTGAGCAAAGGTGGTGGCAATGGTAAGAAGAATCTTCGACCTGTATCTAGGCGAACAAATCGTAAAAAGGGAGCAAAATAATGCCTCTTAATCCAGAACATATTATTAAATCTTTCAAAAAAGCCAAGAGCGACCGCGCTAATTGGGACAACCATTGGCAAGATGTGGCTGATTTTGTGCTTCCTAGCCGTAGTTTTAACACAACTCGCGCAAAGGGTTCACAGAGGCGTGGTCGTATCTATAACACAACTGCCCCTGAAGCCGCAATTCAACTTGCCGCTGCCCTTGAGGGCATGTTGTTTAACACTGGTATACGGTGGTTTGAATTAACGACTGAGGACGAGGATTTGAACAAAAGGCAAGAGGTTCGAAGATGGCTTTATGATTCAACGAACCGAATGCTTGCCTATTTTGACAATTCCGCCACCCAATTCAGTGTTAGTGGTCACGAAATGGCTATCGACCTTGTTTCATTCGGAACTGGGGTTACTCTGGTTCAGGAAAAAGACGGGATGCTCAAGTTCCAAGCAAGGGATTTGAGCGGGATTTATGCAAAGGCGGACGATTCTGGAACCTTCACAGATGTCTTTAGAGAGTTTGAAATGCCCGCATGGGAAGTGGTAAAAGAGTTTGGCACTCAGAACGTAAGCGAAAAAACGCGAAAACTAGCCGAAAGCCCAGATAAACAAGACAAAATGATACAACTTGTCCATAATGTTTATCTTCGCGTAGAGAGAGATCAGACGCGTCGGGATAGCACGAATAAGTCTTGGGGTTCCGTATATATCGAAGTGAATTCGAAACACCTATTAAGAGAGGGCGGGTTTGACGAAAACCCATACATTATTGCTAGATGGGGCAAGGCCGCTGAAGAGGTGTATGGAAGAGGTCCAGCAATGGAGGTTCTTCCGTCAATACGAGTAGTCAACGCGATGGCGAGGACAATCCTAGAGGCAGCAGAGTTGTCCGTACGACCACCCATTGTTGTTACGGCTGGAACCATGGAGGGTCCAATCAGAACGGCTCCCGGCTCAATTATGTATGTCAGGCAAGGCACTAGGGATGTTCCACAGCCATTCAACAGTGGTGCTAGACCAGATATAGGCGAACAAATGATGGAGAGAGAAGAGGACAAGATTCAAAAGGCGTTTTTTGCAGACAGGTTGAGTTTGCCCCAGAACGACCGGATGACCGCAACGGAAATTATTGAACGTAGACAACAGGGTCTATTGATTATTTCTCCAATACTCTCCCGTCTGTATGCAGAATGGTTAAATCCAGTCATCCAACGCACGTTTAAGTGGATGTTGAGCAGGCAGATGCTATTTGACCTACCAGACGCTCTGTCTGGGGTTCAGTTGAAAATTAACTATATTAGCCCTCTGGCTGTAAGTCGTCGTGCCAGCGTCTCTCAGGCGTTCCTAACGGCAATGAGCGCGGCACAGACATTGGTGCAAGTAGACCCAACCGTTATGCAAAATCTGGATGTTGACGGTATATTCAGGTCACTCATGATTAACAACAATGTAGACCCATCATTCTTGCGTACCAAGACACAGGTTGATGAGCTGAGGCAACAACAACAGGAACAAGAGGAACAGGCAATTCAACTATCACAAATACAGGCAGCAGCATCTGCAGCGAGTGATGGGGCTTCGGCGGCACGCGAACTCGGTTTGGTTGGTCAATAATTACCAGATGGTAAAAATTTCATAAGGAAATACTAACATGGCAAAGAAAAACGATGGTCAGGGACAGGTTAGAAAAAGGGGGGACTATGTATCTGTCTTTTCTTCGGATGTTGGAAATCGCGTTATAGCAGACCTTATGACCACATTTCATTGGGGCAGAAGTAGCCACTCGCCCGGCGACCCCTACGAAACCGCGTTTAGAGAGGGCGAACGCCATGTAATATTGCATATTCTAAATTCAATCGGTAAAAGGGGCGACATAGAGTGGATTAACGATAGACTAGACAGTGGCACAATCGAATACAGTCCAGTACAGGAGTTCACACATGTCTGATGAGAATGGCTGGGATGTAAATAAGAATCTGATTCGTTATCAACTAAAGCACATGAACAAGTCTTTGGAGCAGATAAACAAGAGACTTGCTAAAATCGAGAACAAAATATGGATACTACAAATAAAGGCGGCAGGAATTGGTGGGTTTGTGGCTCTTGTAACCTCATACATAATGGGCAAGTCATGATGTTGTTTTGGCACAGATATAGAGTTGTTACAGGAGCAGGGATAATGCTGTTCTGTCTTTCTGGATGCTCTTTCCTGCAACCAATATTTGCACCAAAGCCGACCGCTAATCAAGCATTGGACATTGTGTCTACTGCCGTTAATACTACAAACCTATGGTGGCCGATTGCATTTGCTGGGTTCCTTGCCCTTCTAGCAGGCATAGTAAATCTTGTATTCCTACGAGGAAGTGCAAAACTGCTTGTTATTGGCATCCTATTGGCGATGACTCCTCCAATAGTTGACAGGATTGCAACAGAACTCGCACCATGGATTTCGATACTTGTCGGACTCGCTGGGCTGGCTCTACTCGGCATTGTTTTCGGTCGCTGGTTTGGTAGGAAAGATATTATGAAGCGTGTAGACGCGAGGGAGAAGTTTATTCGAGGCGCAAAGAAGGTCAATTTAGATAATTTAGAAGTAGCAGACGTTCTCAAACACGTAGGGGACGCAGATTTTAACCCTGAATATAAGGTGAAATAATTATGTTATTAGCAGATGCGTTAGGAAACATCTTTTTTGGTAGCACCCTCGTGGGTGGAGTAGGCTGGTTTATGATTGTAGGACACGTAATGAACTGGTGGACATTGCCAAAAAAGAAAAAATAAGTGGTCTCTAAAATAAACTGGACAGTTACCCAGCAGGCGAGAAATGTTCACACTGTACGCATGAAAACCACGGGCGTTAAGTGGGAACAGTGGTTTTTGCTGTCGTCGGATAGGCACCATGACAATGCGCACACAGATCAGGAACTAGAACTAAAACACCTTGACGAGGCAAAGAAGCGTGGCGCAGGGATTATAGACATCGGTGATATGCACTGTGCCATGCAGGGGAAATGGGACAAGAGGTCAAGCCTTGATGCTTGTCGTCCCGAACAACAAGAGGGCATGTATCTTGATTCGCTAGTTAACTGTGCCTCAGAGTTTTACGCACCCTATGCCGAAAACTTTGTTGTAATCGGCAAGGGTAATCACGAGACCTCTATTGAAAAGAGACATGAGACAGATTTGTGTGAGCGAACGTGCGAGCGAATTTCGACCATAACAAAAACAAAGGTTTTTTCTGGCGGATATGGGGGATGGGTACGGTTCGTAGTGCGTTGCCAAGGGTCTAAGAGACAATGCAACCTGAAGTATTTTCATGGGTCTGGTGGTGGTGGACCGGTGACGCGCGGCGTTATTCAGACAAACAGGATGGCGGTTATATACCCACAGGCGAATATCATTGCGAGTGGTCATACGCACGATCATTGGATTTTAGAAATTGCAAGAGAGAAGTTGTTTCAAAGTGGTCGTGTTGGCATGGATTCTGTTACACATGTGCGTTGTGGAACATATAAGGACGAATATGTGGATGGGTTTGACGGTTGGCACGTTGAGAGGGGCGGACCACCGAAGGGTCTGGGTGCAGCGTGGCTCAAGTTTTTTGTAAAGAACTCCACAGACAACGAAATTGGTTGGGAAATAGTTAGAGCAAAATAGTTTGTTCGTTTTGTGTTTTGGTTATATGGGGCTGTATGATAAAGGTCAACCCTTTGGTCAGGGTTTCCTTTTTTGCCCCGCGTCAGTCTTGTATTGGCGCGGGGTTTTTAATATTATGGCTTAGAATCCTCAGAATAATCGTCACTTACTGGGTAATGGTCTTCTACGGCTGGCATCTTGGCACCAACTTTTGTGTTTGTTCCCTTGATTTTACACTTGTGACATATCTCTGTCTTATCCCGCGTGTCTCTGCCACACCCAACACATATCCTAATTTGGTTCATTGTATTGCTCATCCGTTTTCTCGTAAATCACGGTGTCGTTCTCGTAGTTCTCTGGTTTTGATGATATAGGCTTCCCAACAATGTCCGATTTCATTTTCTCTGCCGGTGTCATCGCTTCCAGTTGCCTTTCTTGACCGGCATCTTCTAGTACGGACTGTAGTTCTGGATGAGCAAGCAACAGCGCAGCCAAGCGTGTTCTGACCTCACTTGGGCTACGTTGCTCTTGTTGCTCTACTATGATTTCTTGAGTTGGCTTGCCTAGGGTTCGGTCTAACAACTCTTTCGCTGCCGATATAGAGCCGCTTCTGGCACTGTTTATCAACATAATTACAACCATCTGCATGTCCTCAGGACTTACAGCCTCCATTAAGGTCTGTTGTAGCCACTTGCGTTGCTGTTGTACGGTTACTCGCCTAGCCAAATTCACGCTTCCTCTGCTGGGTACGCAGACGCAAACAGTTTTTGCATATCTGCAACTGCCTCTTTATGACCTACATGGTCACGTTCTTGATACGCCTTCATGAAATTCGGATCTTGTTTTTTCTGTGCGATTTCTTGTTTCGCTTCTGATGGGGACATCAGGAATCCCTGTCGCCCGCCACCGCCAACGATCTCATCGTTTGCAATAGCCTTACCCACGTTAGCAAACGCCTTGATGATTGCTGGCTCATTGCCTAATCCTGTGGAGTTGAGGAGTTCAACGAGTTCGTCGCCACCAAATTGCTTGAGTGCCGTAGTTGCCATCTCCATCTTCTGGTCGTATGACCTGCCAAACTCTTTTCGCATTGCTGCAGTGGCTTTCTCAAGACCCGCTTCTTGGTTTTGCACGGACTCAGCTACAAAATTGTCGGATTGTTGAGCTTGCCATCTAACGAGTGCTGCTGCCTGTTGTTTGTTTAAGCCTATGCGGTGCGCCTCGTCAAAGAATCCACTTAGCATATCTTTGTCAAGTTCTACATCTGGCATGTTTTCTGTAGGTGCCTCGTATCCATCGGGTTGTTCTGGTCTGCCAAGTTTGTTGAAGAAATCACTGCGCTCTTCGTCGGTCGCGTCTTTTGGTGGCAGAACGATTTTATCTGCACCGACCATTTTTTGTGCAGATATGTGTGATTTTGCCATTCCCTCAAAGTTCTTAAAGTCTTTCAATGATGGGTTGTTGCGGAGTTCTTCGGGCAATTCTTGCATGAGTTCTGTAAACGCCTCTGATGTTTCCTGATTGTTGTTTTCTTCAGACATCTTTTGTTCCTTGTGTATCTATTTCAATTATAGCCCGATGAACGCCATCGGGCGATTTTTCTTGTTTTACTCGTAGTTCAATATCTTCTGGTGTATCGTCTGGAATTATACCCAGACCACTCTTTTGTCTGCCTTTTGGTTTTTTTAGGCAATCTATAAGGGGCTTTACTGAACCTACAAGGTTGTCTGGGTCAAACGCACGACCCCGTTTTCCCCACTGTCTCGTAATTGTAACAACTGATTTACCCTTGAATGTAGGTATTGGCTGTTCTGCGGCACATTCTACTGCGGTAAATAGTTCTTCTTGTCGTTTTTTGCGTACAGCCCAGTGTTGCCTCATCGTTATGTTAAGAGATTCGAACTGGTATTCGAGTACGATTGTGTATGAAGTAGTCATAATTCGCCTAACCTGTCCATAAGTATAACGAAAGCCCTAGCAGCAGTTGCAGGGACAACTCCGTTTCCAAGGGCGCGCAGTGAATCGATACGTTGATTACGCACCATGTCCTCCATCGTCTCCAAACAACTGGAAACTTTCTTCTTTATACAGTCTTTTGTGTGTAGGTATTTCCTGTAAATCAGGTTTACTGCTCAATTCACAGAACCATCTGACTTTCAAATCGTTCTTGCAATCTACATTGCGCCCCTTTCTACTATCCCACCCAGTTCCATCAGTATTTATGTTCTGCCATTTCCAGCCCACCGCTTTCAGACTTGACCCAGACTCCCTCTGCAATGTTGTAGTTTGGACAAGGCTATATCCCATACATCTGGCAGACTTTGCAATCGCTCCCAACAAAATACTGCACGCATTCTTAGTACCGTCTGTTGCCACTCTCGTTATTTCCAAAATGAACTTTTGGTCCGAGAGTCGCGCAATAGGACGACCCGCTATCGCTGCCCCTAATAATTTACCCGTCTCATCAATAACCCCTAAAGAAAAACGATGACCTACCGCCGGTTTATGGTGTCGATGGAATCGTTGAACTATAGCATTTGCCTCTTTTAGGTCTAGCGGAATTATTCGCAAACTCACAGTGTACCTCCTCCTAACCTGTCCATAAGTATAACGAAAGCCCTTGCAGCAGTTGCAGGGACAACTCCGTTTCCAAGGGCGCGCAGTGAATCGATACGTTGATTACGCACCAGTTCGCCATCGGCAATCCCATGAGCTGAGCCACCCATAGCGGTGATAACTTCCTCACTTCCGATTGTTCTTGGGTATTCCCAGTAGTGTTGATCTTCTTCTGGTCTGCTTGGCAAAACGCTTCTAAGTCCAAGGTCGATGCCTCCGTATCCGGCACATAGTGAGAGGTGAGTAATTGTTTGGGTAGTATCCACATTATTGTCCTCCAACGATTTCGGACAGTGTATCTATCGTCTTGATGTCATGCCACGGGTGAATCGCAAGGAAACTATCACCACCATCTTCGACAATCTTGACAACGATGTGACTGTCGCAGATATGAATTAGCGTAGCATCGCCAAGGTGGTAGTAGGACTCCAGTTCTTCATCGCTTGTGAATACACGAACTTGCTTGCCGAGCATTGGATGTTTTGTTTTCTTTGTCACTGGTTCTCCTTTGCGTCACACGGTAAACAAACTTTGATTATCTTCTATACGCTTCTCTGCAAGTTTAGCATATTCAGGATTCAATTCAATCCCGATGCCGTTCCTTCCGTGTTTCAGTCCAACAGTAAGCGTTGTTCCCGAACCAAGGAACGGGTCAAGTACAGTACAAGGAATGATATCAGCACCACAAGAGCAACTAGGACTCCATCCTACAGTCTTTGTGGTTGTAACATGCCTCTCTGTGTCTCTGTTTCCAACAACCTCGCTAGGCAATCCCTCAACCTTAGATGTCAAATTGGGGCGAGTTGGTTTTCTTTCGCTCTCAACATCTCTCGCCCAAGGTGAACCGCATATTTGACAACAACCTTTTTCTGAAGTACCTGCAAGAACACATGGTTCAATTAGGTCTGGTGGGAATGTTGCGAAATGTGCGCCCCTGAAGGGTTTTGGGCATACGCTCCAAACAGAGCGTTTGTTCCTTTTTTCTGGTGTTACATAGTTTTTGTGTGGTCTTGTAACCAATCCTTGTTTTACATATTCATCGGCTTTATTGCCTTTTTTATGAACATGAATACTGCCTTCTGTCTTACTATCTTCTTTTATCGCTTCATTATCAAAATAATACTTCTTGGATTTACTCAATAGGAAAATATATTCATGTGCTTTGGTACATCTATCGGTTACTGATTCGGGCATCGGGTTTGGCTTGTGCCAGAT
>Ga0208030_1001023_pt1 | contig 17593 bp, 6 predicted proteins | sample MalvirDeepMed_M9_FD_184246 | JGI IMG/M metagenome (GOLD analysis project Ga0208030, IMG submission 184246) | Marine viral communities from the Global Malaspina Expedition - Malaspina viral metaG DeepMed_M9 (SPAdes) (version 2) | ecosystem: Environmental > Aquatic > Marine > Oceanic | place...
TCAATACTGAAGTCTGTACCAAGTCGTGGTACAATAGCGATGTGTGCATACATGATGTATACCTCCATAAAAGCCTCGTTGTACACAGTATAACATATTACTGTGAGTTTGTCAAGTAAAAGGGAGCAGCAGCGTTCTAGTGTCCCAGCTTTATCTAGTTTCCCGACGGAGACCCATACTGCTACTCCCTAAGTATATTGTGATCCGACAGGATTATGATTTACCTGCAAGTCAGAGGATAAATACATTTTAGTGTATTACAACCGACAACCACACTAAGTTCAGTCACGAACATGACCTCAAGCGATTGCTCTCTAGTCAGCCTACCACAGGCTAGCGACGTGCTTTAGGATCTTTATGAATCCTTATTCAGCCACGGATCTGCACCGTCGTGCATTGTTATTTATTTGTTTACGGGTCGCTAATAAGTAGCACATGCCCGTTACAGCATTTGTATATTGAAGCTTTCCACATAGAATGAAGTTCAGGTGGATTGTGTCTTGCCTCTGGTGGAGACATTGGATGTGCTTCTGCAGCAGTAAACACATGCTCTGCACACTTCATCCCCTCTAGACAAACAGGACACACATAGACATGCGGTAGAACACCAAGTTCTATCGGCTCATTTGAAAGTTTTAGTTCCATAAGTATCTCCGATCCTCACATACACTTGCTCCTCGACCAAGTGTACATGAGGACAGGGACAAGTCGCTTCCCGTAGGCTTGCTTACTTGTCACACCTATCGTTGTGGGAAAGATTAATTCGGATTAGTGACTATCGTTACCAATAGTCTTCTTCCTACCGAAGTAGGGACCAGGGTTCTTTCCAAACCTATAACCTTACGGTGACAGCCAGACCACGGTTAGATGGGTCACGAACTGCCCCGTCAATATCAATAGAAAAAAGCAAGGACAGCCCTCTATAGACTGCCCTTACTTGATTATTCGACTGTTTCCAAGGCTCTTTCCTCGGTTCTTGCTGTGTCAAAGCCCTTAATTATACTTACAGCTTGTGTCTTGCTGATAGTTTCAGGGTCTTTCTTCTTTGCATGCCACAATACACAGGTTTCAATCCGTGTTTCCATGCCTGGGCCGTTGTCGTTCTGCCATGTTCCCTTTAACTGTGCAGGTTTCTGCTTAGCTCTAGGGGTCTTAGCCTTACGACTGTTACCACGGTCATGATAAAGTGACATACCCTTGTCTTGTAGGTCTTGTTCTTGTTGTTTAGACATAACGTTTCCTCGTATAAGGTGTTGGTACCATAGACATGTTACATATTACATAATATATAATACATGTTCTGTAGTGCCGGGCCGTAGGCCCAGCCCCAATGACCCGTAGGGTCTCTCCCTAGAATGAACTATAGTATACTAAGGACTGAACCTATATATATATACCCCCTTATCATATAACCCATCTTTAGGGCAAACAGCATTTAATACTATATAACCCGTAGGGCTAAGAGGAGGTTCACTCGTCATTACTAAGTAATCACATCCCCCTTATAATATCTAATTAAAGATAATTAAATAAGGGCTCCCTTAGGTGGGAGCCCTTGATTAATTCTCCGTAATTACTTTATGCTTTTGATTTCACAGTCATTCCAGGATACTTAGCCTGAAATGAAACCTTCCATTCAGTATACGCTGCATTCTGAGTAGCAAGTGCATTGAATGTATCATTAACATAGACAGGCTGTACTGTGCCTCCAGTGAAGGGAAACTTAGTTTGACTTCCTGCTGTAGGTATACCGTTCTCTTTAAAGATGTGGGTTAGGTTAAGCTTTAGTGCTCTTAGCCCACTTTCATAGGTAAGCATTGTACCATCTCTTTCAATACTAGGTCTCTTGAAGGAAGTCCAATCTGTCATATAAAATATACCATCCAGCTTGTTAACCTCGCCTTCGTATCCTTCAGAACCGTATTCACCTGCCCCAATACTAACAAGAAAATCAGAAAGATTACATTCTCCATTGGAGACTTGTTTTTGTCTAGCAGTTCCTGCTAGTACCCACTGATATGGAAAGGCAAAGTAACTAACAAGTGTATCATCACGCAAAGACTCATTTGGACGAAGCTTTGCGATCCTCATGACTCTAGTCAATCCTTCTGGATCCGCCTTAGTCTTAAACATGTGGGCATATACTTCATATACATCCTGTTGGTATTCATTTCTATTCTGACACGGCTGTTCTTCTACTATCATATTTTCATTTAACATTGTTCTAAACTCCTAGTGTGATACCACAGGGATCCGAAGATCCCCGTGGTATCGGCCTCATTAAACGGTTAAGCAGCTAAAGCTTGACCTGTAATTGGAATCTCTTGGAACTCTCCAACTGGTTCGCAGTCGAAGACTTTCACGAGATGTTGTTCTCGATTTACATCGTTAACACAACCAATAAAGATGCGTTGTACTTGATCAAAGTCGCACAGACGACAGAAGATCGCATCATGGTTCGTGAAGTGTGGAATATCTGCAGCTCCTGCTCGTACTGTGAACAGCGAAATAATCTCCGCATCAGTATTGTGCAGTAGCCACGAGAAGGCAGCAGTAACGAGTCGCTCAATCTCGGTCTTCTTCTCAGAAACCCAAGCTTGCGTCTTGATCTCCTCACCATGCTGATTCTCATAACTGAACTTAATTGGACCAGTATTACTAGTTCGTTTAAACATGGACAATCTACATCGCCCTCCAGAAGCTGTAGTAAACTCTGGAATCTCACCAGCTTCTAGTTTTGCTGTAACAAACTCAATTGCTTTATCCATAGCAGCTTTCAGGTCTGGGAAGCAGAAACCATATGCGATGCCAATGCGTTCGCACAGTCCTCCTCTTCTACCAAGGATATCGTTGACTTCATGTGGATCATCAACATTCTTTAAGATGGGAAGCTTCTTCATAAAGGCAGAAGCTTTCTCGTATAGATCCTTATCAACTTCTTCATCTTCGTTCCATCTCTCACCAATTAGAGATTTGTAAACGCCTTGTTTCATAGCTCCATACATAAGCGGAGATAGAACAAGTTTAATGAATGCATCGAACTCTGGATCATCTGGATCACAACTTGCAAAATAGTCCTCGTGTTCAACAAGATACTCTGCATAGATCTTTCGTGCGTGTTTGTGTAGTGGGTGATTAATATCAGCAATCTGAACTCCCCACTCATGCCCTAGTTGCATTAACGCATTAACAATACCTGATGCTACTGCATCTATCTCGCACCAGTAGTGGCACATTCCAGTATCACGAGCTTTCTTGTAACATCGGAACATTTTAATTTGTGCTTCGGTAAGTTCTTCAGATCTGATGGCAGCAACAAACTGCTTCGTTCTCCATCCACCTATACGATAGGCTTCATCAGGAGTATAACCTTCCTTAGCAATGAATAGATTCTCCATAAGATCTCGACACCTCTCTGTAAAGGCATAGGATGGAGCATTGTGTATTGATCGAATTCGTTTGTTGCCTGTAATAGACAGAAGCATGATAGCATACTTCCGAAAACGATAATCTAAATTAGTAAGAGGCTGCTTGATATAGATCTCTGGGCGATCTTGACCACTGGCCATTCTGAAATACTTCTTAAAGCTACCAACAGATTTTGATCCCATGTAATCGTTCTGTTCTTCAGGGTCAAGTTTAACCTTCACGCCCATACAGATAAGAAACTGTTCCTCATCAAACCAACTAAGGGTATTGCTGAGAACACTACATGCATCAATATGCGTTTGAGAGATATGATAGACTTCACCAGCATCAACTTGATCTGATCGCTTTAACTGAGTATGTCTTGGTGATTCTACGGGATAGTTGCAATCAAGCACATTCACCCATTCATCTCCAGGAACATACTGTCTGTCTTCTAGGACGACATCACCCGCCACTTCTTGACGGATTGCATATGACATTGTACCTAAACCTTGTTGTACAAGTTCCATCGCTGCTTCACGAGCTGCATCGTCTGTACCTACAATACCTTGTTCGATGGTCATCGAGTAAAACTCGCCAGCCATCTTGTCCATAAATGCCTGCACCGCTGGTGAAGACTTCTGTCGGGATGATTTCTTAGGGTCAACCCATGGTCCCTGCTTATTGAGGTTCATTAGCCTTAACATCTGCGTTTGCAGCATTGGCACTTGATCCTCAATAGACTCCTGAATGAATTGTCGCATCGTGGGGTTAACACTTACGTTGTTCATTACTAAGTCCTTTCTCTAGCTAAGCTAGAATAATAGTCTACTAATACTTTAGACTCCCAGTAGGTTATGGAGTTATCAAATTATTAAGATACTAGAAAACAATTTGCAATGTCTATTGCATCTCGTTCAATAGTATCTACTGAGTAAGGCATATCATCAATACTAACAGAATTGTTTGAACCAATTCCAGTTCCTAGTGTTAGTGTAGTAGATGTTAAGTGTGTTGAAGTATCAGCGATTCTTGGACCGCTTATAGAGAATTTAGCTGGCATTGGGCTGTTGCCATTGCGACAATGCATAGCTGCCTCTCTATCAGTTGATCTACTAAAACAAAAGATTCGTTCGGTTCGTACATTCATAGTACGCTCTCTATTTCTTTGAACTTCTTGTTGGATTCTTTCTTCACTGGGTACAAAAATTAAGGGTCTCATAGCTTTTCCTTTCTAAAATTTCTAAACGGGCATTACAGTTACGGTCGTTACTACACACGGTAAGGGCAGTCAGTCATCCATGACCCTCACCGTTTACTTTTCTTCTCTTGAGATATATCCTGTACCTCATACAGATACACTCAGCTAACCGAATGTATCTGTATGAGGCCCCTGCCGTGCGAGGGCAGGGGCGGGAGCCTTTGCTCATTAGTGGTGCCATCATTAAGACCGTCGACCGATGTTACTGCTATCGTCGTCATCATCTTCCAGCTCTTGGTATAGGCTAGCTAGTAGTTGACGTGCTAGAGCATCTTTAAAGTATTTTCCATAGAGACGTGGATTATCTTTATAAGATTCTAACAGACTGAGATCCGCATATACTGAAGTCCATTGATCCGCTAGCTTAGTGGCACACTTGCACCATTCAGCTTTTGGTTCGCCAGTAACAGCAGGCGGAAGCAGTTGAACACTACCAAACCATTCTTCGCAAGTATACCGTATAACAGTATAATCTGCAAAACATGGACGTTCCACTCCATGAAGTCTCATCCATTGCTCAGTGACTTTCGTTAGCTCGATAAGTGAGCTATCGGAATCGAGACCAACATTATAGTGGTCAATCCCATCTTCGTCAGTATAGCCTACGGCTAAACCAGAACCAGAAAGGTCTGAAGTGTTCCATCGGAAACGATAATGATGTGCACCATCGCGTTCTACTACGTGAACGCTAACTGGTGAAGACATAATATCTCCTGCCTTGTCCTAGGCTACAGGTTGATGGACATACCATCATTCATTAGCTACCGCAACCATCAGGGAAATCATACCCATCTGGATAGTGCTCATGATCAGGGAACACCTCAAGGTGTTCATGATTACTGTTGTCAAAGTAATGTCCTTTAACCTCAACGCCTTGCCAAGTGAGCACACAGTACAGCAAGACCAACAGAATCATCCACATTACTGACATGATCGTACTAATATGACGATCATCGTTCATAATGTGACGATAAGTGAGGAAGATTGCGTAGTACGCAAGCAACACACACGATAAGAAAAGCAATGGGTGAACCATTACAACTCCTTTCTAACGCTATGCGTTTAACCTCGCCAGGTTGATGGACATACCATCATTCTTCCTCTTCAAACACAGAGTTGTAGGCTCTCTGCTGTTCCTCCTCTTCTTCCTTTGAGATATACACAGAGTCGTGATACAACTGTGTTTCCTCCTCTGGCTCATCCTTGAGCCACTCACCCCGAAGGATGTTACGCTCGAACCATCCGACGATAGCAAGAGCAACGATAACTAACACACTAACAAAAATATACTCAAACATAACAAAGTCTCCTGATGCTAAGCATCATCGGGTTCCAACTGTTCAGACATCTCATGCAACGAGCATGATGCCTCATCTACCTGACGTTCCTCTTCTATTCTCTCCTCGGCCAACAGACGAAGTCTCTTAGATTCCTTTGATTCTGTATGTGGCATAACTAAATCCTTTCATGATTCAAAAAGCCCTCGACAAGAGGGGTAGGGGGGGGTTGCTACAAGAAAACTATACTATGACCCCCTGTATAAATTCGTGACCCCCTAAGTCGATTCTTATGGGGAAAAAAACAAAGGATTTCTCCTTTGCCTTTTCTTGCCCCTTTTTAGGCGATCTCGTCACGAATAAGGATTTCCCTACTCAGGTATCCTTTTGCTCCGCCAAAGCTCTGAGAGGAGCTCCTATCGCTCTCTCTGGCTTCTTGTGTATCCATGCTGTCGGTAGTAATCTTCAGACTCTCCCTCAACCCTTTCACCCTTCTCTATAATGCCTCTCTGATTTTTTGGGGGTATATACCGATGGGCTCCTTCTCCTGGACGATCTGGCCTTCCTCTAAGCCTAAGAGCTAAGTCTCCAGATACGCCTTCCTGAGCAGCTATTTTCCTTAGGATTCCATCTGAAGTATTTACAGGAGATGTAGGCTCTACTGGCTTTGGTCCTACAGGCTCTGGAGGAGCTTGAGTAGGTTCTGTGGTTGGCCTAGGAGATCCTTCTACTAACTGCTTATACATATTTGTATCCATCACTGATGGTTGAATACCACCAAATAGTTCCTTGATTAGCTCACCTATCCACCACTCAGGAGTAGCCTGTCTCAAGCCTTCAGTCATACCAAAGTTTCCTCCGTTGTTCTTAAAGCCTTCCATCTTTGTTCTATGGGACATACCTTTAGTTTTATTTTCAGAGTCTAAAGAAGATTTACCTAAGTTGTAGGCTAGTCTAACTAGAGTATCTCCAATACCTGGAACATTCCTTAGAGCTTTCATCCATTCTTCTCCAGTCATCTCTTGATCTGTAAAGGCTGAACCTAGAACATCTTTAATATTCTGTATAATACCTCCAAAAGCTGATAGCGGAATCATAGACTCTTGTCTATTAGGCTTATCAGTTATTACTGATTTTACGATCTGTCCTAGAATAGGCACCCATCTACCCATGATAGGTATACGGAATCCATAGGTTGCTATAAAAGATTTAGGATTCTTATCAAAATCATCCAGGATCTCATTGGGTTCTTCTCCAGCAGCTATACGAAGCATCATCATATAAAGTATATCTAGTATTATTAAGGACATGAGCTGTAGTCCCCACATAGCAGGATTCATTTGACCACCAGCCCTAATAAACTTTTGAGATGTAAATAGAACTGGGTAGCGTCTAAAGATTTCCCAAATAGTATCCATCACACCTTGTCCACCCTTGTTAGCACCTGTATAGATATCAAAGGCATTAGGCGAAATTAGTACCTGTTCAATGAAGGCTTTCTCAACACCTCTTAATTTTGTCATAACCTCTAGAGCACTTCGATAGTCTCCATCACTAGAAGATTTTGTAGTATTAAATTTATTCAGCAAATCACCAATCCCATAGTATGATTCATCTGCAACGCCAAACTTATTAAAGATATCATTAAAAGCATTCCAAGATCCTCCACCTTCAGCATCTAGGAATAAACCAGCTTCAATCATTAGCTTAACTACATTTAGTTCTTTTCTAGAAATACCAACATCTTTAGATCTCATTGCCTTTAATAGATCTCGATCTGTTTTAATATCTGCTCCTTGTAGTTTATATACTAACTTTTCTAGCTTTCCAGATTTCCACATATCAGTAATTGCTAGTCTTAAAGTAATAGCTCTAGATATTGCAATACCTTGAATCGTTTGTTTTGCAGGCCACATCATTCCTCTACCACCTAGTTTTATAAGCCGTGTTAGAGCTGAATCTTGAGCTGCCTGTGAAGGTCTTTGGAAATCAGGTACATATCCCTGAGTAACAGCTTCAATTTGATGGAGTAGATCTCTAGCTACTTTCTTTCTAACTGTTTTATTAAGTGGTAATAATGGAGATATAAATGTTCTCGCAAATCCTGTAATACTTTGACGACCAAACAATTCGATCATAGCACTAAAGGTTCCTTCTACCATACCACTAGCTAGGGCTAAGTTACCCCCATAAGCAATCTTAGTTATAGAAGGAGCTACATCCATTAACCATTGAGAGAACCTGTCTGTAGCTTTAGCTGAAGTAGTAATACCACGAACAAAGCCCCACTTACCTTCAAGCTGATTTATACCATCTTTCAAATCCTGTCTTTCATGATCTGAAATAGCTTCTCCATTAGGATGTTTAATAGAAACTGCTTGAGCAACAACTGTCCTAGCCAGAGATAATACATCACCATAATCTCCATGTACCCCAAAAGCTTCTCTCATCATTTTAATTTCAATAATCGAATCACCTTTAGATTTCTTAAATTGAGTTACCAAGAAGTGAGGGTTAGTCATCAAAGCTGAGGTTAATTCTTTAGACTTAGGATGGTCTGCAAGATCAGAAAAACGGGGAACAGCCCAAGCATCATTAGGGAAGTACAAACCTCTAGAAGCTTTACTTTCAAGATTGAAGTAGTGAAGATCAACTACAGATCTAATTCCACCAGCATGTCCTGATAGGGGAGGCCCTTGAGAATCTGGATCTACTCGATGATAGACATGAGATAAATGTTGACTACCTTCAATTGACAGTTCATTAATTCTTGTAATAATAGATTGGTCTGCTAGTTTCATAGGATCAGTATTAGCAGTAATTGCAGCTTCATAATCTGAATGCCACTTAGAAGCAGGACTCTTAGACATAACACCTAGCTGAGTCCAAGATATTTTACCACTGGCAGCATCGCCAATAAAGGATTGTATTCTGTCCATTAACATTGCACGAATATTAGCAACATCACTAACTAGTTTTTCACCTTCTACACCTTCGCCAAGAACATCTATCTGTGCTTTAATCTGTTCATTAATTTGCCCAGGTTCAGTAGCTGTTCCTAACTTATCTAGTCCATCTGGTCCTAAGATATCAGACATTAGATGATAGATAAAGTTTCTAGTATGTGGAGTCTTGACTAATCGTTTAATATCTTTAACCATTGCTTCGGGTGAGGAAACTGACGGTATCTGCTTAGAGGTATATAGAGTAGCTCCATCTACCTTTCCTTTAGGATCAATCATACTACTAGTTAGCCTATCAAATATCATTCGTTTCATTAGATCTTGGAATGTTTCTTTTACTTCTGTATTTCCAGTAAAGACATCGTTAAATCTATAAGGGACTAGAGTTTCAAATCCACCAGAAAAAATACCAATATCATTGCCTCTCTTAATTAAGTCTCGTAGGAATCTGCTCATAGATCCAGAAGCATGTTCAATAATCTCAGTAGCATCTGCAACTTGTTGAGGAGTAAACCTGTCTGGTAAAGATATTGTGTGATCTGGATTATCTACTAAGTGAATTAGTTCTGTTTGCATAGCAATAGTATCGTCTTGCTTATTACTAATTTCTTCAAGATCTAAATTGAAAGATCTCATTTGTTCGCCAACTAAATCTAATTCGTTAAGATGTCTAGATACACTGGGCATACCTTTAAATCGGCTAATACCATTCATAGTCATTACAACTCTATCATCTAGTAAGGCAGAGAATAATTGTTGGAATATTGTTAGACCACTCCAAGTTTTAGTAGCACCTGTTTGACCCACCATAACATCTGTAAGCATTTGTTGAGCATATCCTTTATCTTTACCGACTAACTTTGATAACCACTCCAAACTTCTTCGTCCTGCAACAGCAGCATTGGCTGTCATAGGATCGCCAAAGACATCTCTTAACCGTCTTACAATATACTCCATGACCACTGTTTGCTCAGTTATACCCACTCCTTCTGATTGGAGCATACGCTTAAGATCTAGAATCTGGTTACCACCTTTTTCAGGAGCAAACCTCTGCTTTAATCGAGCAATAGTCTCAAAATATGTTAGCCGTGTAGTCTCTCCAATTAGACTAGCCTCTCCACCATGGGCTTCTAGATCTGCTTCTAGATCAAAAAGTTCATTTGCATCAGCAAACTCATCCAACTTACCTTCTTTATCTAAAGCCTGTCTTTGATTATCTAGCTCATTTCTTCTATTTATTAACGCTTGATATTCACTATCTGAGACAGTTCCTTCTTGCTGTTGAAAGATTGGTTGTTCATTCTTTGATTCGACAAAATTAGCTTTAGTCCAAGCAGGTTCTGTTGTTTGTGCTATAGTCTCACCAGCCTTAGCATCCCATCCTAACGCTCGTTCAGTTAATTCTTTATAGCGACTGTACAGATCAGGATCTTCTTTTTTAAAGTTTGTAAATACAGAACTTATTCTTAAAAAGAATTCTTGAGCATAGTGCATAACCTTTTTTAATAATCCCATAGATGCTTGATGTACTGTGTTATCACCATCGGTCCATTCCATGTCCATTGGTATTTCAGCTACTTCATTAAGTAAATGAAACTGTACCATAGCAGCTACAAATTCTTTAGGCTCAGACATATAGTACTCAACCAGTTTATCTGTTCTAGCTGTTCGGATACCACCCTCCCAAGCAATAACCATCTTCTCTAAGTAACTTCTACCCTTCTTACTATTGTGAAGCCTAAGCCAAGTAGTATACTCAGGAGAAGCAAGAGCTAGATATTTGAATGTAGCAGCATGTGCTAACTCATGAACTAGGACAGTTAGAGCTTTATGATGCTGACCCTTTAATTCCTTGTCTACTGTTATCTCAACTCTGTCTCCAATCCGTTTTGACTCACCTCTTAAGGTTAGATGTTGATTAACTCCTTGCGTCAGCGTACCTTCATCAAAGTTTAATAAGTGAAGACTCATTGGATCATAAGTATACATTCTAAGAATTACAGCTCTTAATATTCTAGCACCTTTAGCATCTAAGAAATTGTCAGGCTTTTCTTTAGAGACAGTGAGATTATCTATTTGAGACCCCAGTCGTTCAAGATCTGGATTGCCATCCTTACCACCTTGTTCAAGAGCATAGGATCTTAAGTTTTCTGAAGTCCTACTAACTCTAACAACATCATTAGTATAGGTTTGAATATCTCCAAACCATTCTCTTTGTGGTTGATTGTAGTCTGAGGCTTGTTCTACTAAAGCAAAATCATAAGCTTGATTAGCTAAGAACTTAATTGTATCTTCGTTTACTTTATAAGTTTCTCCTTTGGGCGATTCAAAATTTCCATAAGAATCTACCAAAGCACTAAGATCAAGAGTCTGTTCATCAATAGATACTCCCTCTTCTCCTGTTCTTATCTCTTCCATAATTTTATTAACAAAGGCTTCTCTACTATTTTGTATAGTTGATTCTTGACTAATTTGATACGACCATAAAAATTCTCTAGCCATATCGCTAAGTGGATTCTTGTAATAAGCATGTTTATCATGTGCTACATTAACTATTGATCTGTATAAAGATGAAGCTGTATCATGGGCATTCTTAATAATCGTAGCAGCCTGTTTAGCAGGTAAAGCTTTTTTATTAAGAACAACTTCTATCATTTCTTTTGTTAAGACACTATCTCCTATATCTACCATAGCACTTAATAAGATCAGTTCAGTCCGTCTTGCATCATGATGGGGTTCTCTTCTTACATCTACTATTAACTTTTCTATCTTAGCAAGACCATCTTCTGCTATATGGCTAACATTATTTCTTCTGATTCTATTTAGTACATTTTGGATAGGAGCGATATACATTTCAGTTACAACATGGCTCATACCTTCTACGGGAGAAGATCTGTAAGCATCGAGATCAACGACTTCAATAGGAACTCCGTCAATCTTATTATGAACATTGGTTACAGTAGGTAGTGCAGCATTTGGATCTATAGCTCTAGCTATCATTTCCATAGCTTCTGATGAAAGAACAGTTTCTCTAGTTCTAGCTTCTTCTGTACGACCCAATGCTTCTTCAGCATAATCAGAAGGTAATTTAGCTCTAACCCATTTTGACTTAGAAGCATCGCTCATTTTAGTATTAATGTTCTTATTAGACTGCATACCTAGATTAATAGTTGCTAGATCTTTTTGATTCTCTAGTAGAGCCATCATTCCTATAGCTGCATCAAATGTTAGAGCAAGCTTTACGTTCTGTCCTATAACAGCTCTAGGTGCAACAGTCTGGAAACCAAAACCTACATTACTAAATGAATGTCGTAGACCTTGGGTTACGTCTACTTCAACACCATCGTTTCTTCGGATAACTCTAACTTGATCTAGCATAATATTAATTTGCTGTACATCATCTTTTGAGGAAATAGTTTTAATCATTTCTTGAGGAATTAAGAATTCAATATTTAGTCCACCATGTTCCATCTCTGCTTTCAAGAAAGCTAGATCAACTAATTGCTGTTGCTCTTCTACAGATATCTCAACATCCCAAGCATTAGGATTACCAGCAAATTCTCTTAGATGAGTAAAGTCATCATTTGTTAAAATAATTTCTTGAATATAGTTATCATAGAGCATAGCTAACATAAATCTATTAAAGTCATGCGATTGAATTGGAGCAGATACTAGATGAAGATCAGTCATCACAAAGACATCTGGATTGTCGGTAATATTTTCTCCAGTTAAAGTCATACCTTCTCTAGCTACTAAACCATATTCTAGTTGTTCGTGAATAAGAGTAGGATCTAGAATATATCCTGTAGGATTAGTTTCAGATAAAGGATTTGTAAGTAGATCTTCCATGATCAAAGTTTTGTCGTTTGCTAATAATCTTTTCTCTATAGTTCTTAAACCTTCGACAGTAGATAGAGGCCTACCTTTAGGAGACCATACCTGTCCTTTGACTACAGCTCTCTTAATATCTCTAGAGAGATAAGTCAAGTTATGTAGTTCAAGTAAGTAATTAATTCTTTCTGAAATTATTTCTGCTTCCGCTGCCTCAGGAGTTAGAGATCGGTTCAGTCTTCTAATATTCTTTCTTCTGATATTCTCTGAGTTCATAATGTTAACAAAGTAAGGTAGAGTTGTGGGATCCTTTTCTATAGTCTCTAGATATCCTCTAGAATCTGCCCACCTAAATAATTGACCCATCAGTTGTCCAGCTTTTATACCTGCTTCATTATCCATTCTTATGTTTTGAAGATAAGATGTTGCAATAGGTAATGGCTTAGGAAGTGATTCTCGTTTCCAAGGTTGTGTATATCCAAAGTGATGTCTAGGAATAAATGCATCTTCATTATTTTCAAAAGTCATCTCTTCAGCTAACATATGTGGACCAAGAATTTCTTTTTGCTGTCGTTGCATTTCCAGTTTTTGTAAGAAGAACATACCCTTGTCATGGAATGAAACCTGCTTATATTTAGGCTGCATTGATAGAGGACCCAAAAGATTTCCTGTATGTTTACTTAAAGCTTTCTTGCCCTCATGTACTGTAGTTTTAGGATACTCCATCTTAGTAAAGGTACTAAGAGAAACGCCTAAAGCTCTTGCTACACCAGGATTAACAATTCGACCAGTCTTAGCTTTCAGACCAAGAAGAGTCATCCACCGAGAATCTCTGCTTCCTTTATTAAGCCAATCTTCTTCTTGTGCCATTTCACTCTTCAGAGTCTTTTCTCTACGCCTAGTGTGAAGATACATATCCTTTAACCATTCTTGTTCCAATTGTCCTTCGACATCCTCAGCAGTATAATCAGTAAGAGGCGGTTTATCATAAGAAGAATATTGAATTAACATATTCTTTAGCATCAAGTCTTCGATTAATTGATCAAATTGTTCTTTAGTATACTTAGGTTTTCCTGATGCATCATTTCCAAAGTATGGATTATTTACTATATCCGACATACCTAAGGCATCAAGGTTATCAGAGTTCTGTTCCATATACTCTGCAAGAATAAGTTGCTTTTCTTCTAGGGTTAATTCGTCTACAGTTTTTCTTAGCTTCTTAGCTTCTATATGAAAGATAGAATCTTTGGTTGCTACTTCAGGATCAATCATATCAGGATTCTTAGCAATGCGTTCCCAGAAAGCTCCTTGTGTATTCATACCATGTCCAGCAGCTCGATCAGTAACTCGATAGCTTCCTACTGTTGGCAGGGCTGTATGGTACAATAAGAAGTTACCAAGACCTAAGAAATCTCTAGAATCAAAGTCTTGAATACCCATATATTCTGAGATTCTTTTCATACGTTCAATGTTTAGTTTATGGGCTGTTCTATTCTTTATATTCAGGCCTTTAAAGTATCCCAGACTTTTGTATAATTTTCTTGGACCTTCTCCAGCTTCGCCATCAACATTGCCATACATGATCATCTCTAATTCTTTCCACTCTTTAGATCCTGGAATTAGCTGAAATCCATCTGGAAGATCATCTAGATATTTTCTTGCTTTCTTTAGTCGAGGCTCATACATTTTAGCTACTGCTTTTCTGTTTTTCTCCCAAGCCTTCTCGTTACCCTCAGCTCGACCATAGACTTTATCAGTCATATCATCCATAACAGATTCCCAAGAATCTTTAATTGTACTTACTTTATATAGAGGATGTGATTCAGAGAGTCCAGTCTTTTCTCCATTAGACCAGATACGAACCTTGTCAACCCAATTGCGAACCATTGTTTCTACAGCCGATGTTCCTCTGATATCCATTCTCAATAAGTTTATTGCAGCACTTTTAGTACCTTTCATCATACCCATAGCAGCATCTAAAGTAATGCCTTCTTTAACCATAGGTATAGCTGTATTCATTAGATCTTGAGTAAACATGATAGAATGATGGTTAACTATTTCCTTAAACATTTGTTCACCAATAGCTACAACTTCAGCCTCAGAAAAATTAACCCCAAATTGATCTTCTAATTCAAGCAGAGCTTGGACTCCTTTTGGAGCACTTACTTGTCCTTTAAAATCCCTAAAATCACTAGGTCTAAACTCAGTCATAAAGGAATTCATGCCACCTTGATATAGTCTACGCATAACAGGCACTTTAAAGAACTCTCTAACAGCTTTGAATTGAGCTACTTTCTTCAAGCTCTCTTCATCACCTAACTCATTTAGCCTATCAACTTCTGCTCCCCATTCTTCCATTGTCATAAACTCGTTACTATTTTCTCTTCTCAGTATTCTGAAGACATTGTTAAATTTTGAGAGAAGACCTCCAGCTGTATCTTTTACATCTAATCCCTGTCTATATGTAGCATCAATCTGAGCAGCGATAAAAGATCCTGAAGCACGATAGAAGTCTAGTTCTACACCGCCATACTGGTCAGCAATAGTTCCTTTAATTAATCCGTCTATAACTTCATCTATATTATGAGTAACGCCATCGACATCTAGACTGATTCCTTCACCAATGCCTGCCATAGCTAGAAGTTTAATTTCCATAAGACCACTAAAGCTTCTATCCTTATAGTGTTCTGGAGCATAGAGATCTCCTATAGGTTTACCAGACTCTATATGCTGAGCTACAATTCTAGCTGCATGAATAATAGATGCTTTTGTTAAACCCTTGAATCCACTCCATGAAGATTCCAAAGCCATAATCTCACCGATCTTTCCAAAGGGAACTATAAGTGAAGAGCCGGCAGAAACACCAGGATGGTTAATTCTATACTCTGCAGCAAAGTCTACCCTATCAGTTTTAGCTGCTGTCATCTCGTCATGGATATGTCCTATACCAATCATTGGCATTTCGAGCATAGTTTCTCTATAGAATTGCTTTAATTCCTCCCATCCTATAACTCTTTCATGGAGAGCAGTTCCTACTACTGTAGGTAATATAGCCATATGTAAATCTTCTCCAACCTTATCAGGGAACAGAACCTTACTCTTCTTCTCAATCCAAGCATATAGCTTTCTTCTTTTGGCGGGAGTTAACTTCTCATCCACTACAGCTTGAACTCTTTTTCTCCATTTATAGTTTTGATAATTTCTAAATAGATCTCTTGGACTTATAGGAGCAGCTCTATTAGATTGATTATCCATTGGAAGAGTAACTTGAAGAGAGGGATGTTGGTTAGCTTCATACTCATCAATATCTCTTTTAAGTGCTTCATCAGGATCCATCATGTATAGTGGAGACTTAGTAACTAATTCTTTTCCAGTAATCATATCTACTAAAGCTTTGCCTACTTCATCTGCAGATTGCCAATCACGTTTACCGTTACCCATATCGGATATATGAAACTCTTCGTCAGGAGAAAAGTCATTAATTTTTCTTTCAAGTTCATTATAGATTGTTTTTATAACATAGGTAGTTTTATCAAGTCCTTTGTATTCAGATTCGGTAGTTAAGAAGGTAGGATATATCTCTTGTATATTTCTTATAGTTTTCTCTACCCCTTGGTTTTCTATAATAAGAGCTATTCTTTCTTCCATAGCTTCTCTTACTTTGCCTAACCACTGTGATTCTGTAACTCTATTTTCTTCCCCTTTTTTAACAAGTCTTGTAGGAAAGCCATCTTCGTCTCTTGCAAGTACAAATCCAAAGTCTTGAAATAGTCTGGTATTAAGTACCTTCTGTGCTTGTTCAAGTCTAGTTATAACTCTGGTACTATTGATTAAGTTATAGATACTGTCCTTACCACCTTCATCTGTTAGATCAGTTACAATATCATCCATGCCTTTTCTAGCAAGAGCTTCTGACCACTTACCTAGACCTACATGTGTTCTAAGCATAGCAATTTTAGTGGTTTGGATAACACCTTTTAAGTCAAACTTAATTCTATCCATAGCTAACCATAATTCTCCAGGAGTCATATCTTCGTGTAGGTTTCCCTCCCATATAATGTGTTTCTTGAAGAAACTGAATAGTCCGATGCCAGCCTTACCTCCTACTTTATCAAAGTAAACAGGCATTACAGCATTGACTAAACCTGCTGGAATATTATTTTTATACCGTGATTTAAATAGTTTTAACTGTGCATAAAAGTCTTCTAACTCTCCTGCTTCAACATACAAGTCTCGCGTTGCTTGTTCAGCATCTGATAGACCAATATCTGTTTCATCTAAATACTCATCTATAGTCTGTTCAACATCAAAGATATAGTCTTCATCTACATCATGAGCAAAGGCTGCATCTAAGGAGGAGAAGCTATCAAGAGACATCATGTGTCTACTCATTCCTATTTGAAGTTTGTTTGCATATTTTCTAACTTCCTCGCTAGCTTCTTCAAATATCGTTCTAGCTTCAGTTATAGTATATTCTTTTTCTTTGTAAAGTTCTATATTATCTGGATGTACAGATTTTCTTAATACTCTTGACCAGTACGTAGAAGTTTTTGGAATTAATCCTCTTATCTCATTGAACTTCAAGGTTGACCTTCCTTGTTCTGTAGCTGTCTTTACTAAACCATTAAAGATTTCTGCTCGCTGATTAAGACCAGTCTTAATAGTCTTTCTCTGTTTAACAACTTGTCTAAGTTTTTCCATTGTAATAAATAAGGATCTATTATGCTTAGTTTCTACTTGCCAATTCTTAGCTAGAGCAACATTATAAGCATTCCATGCTTTCTCTTCTTCTGCTTTTAACTCAGCCAAAGCTTTTCCTTCTTGAGAATTCTCAATTTTAGATTCTATATGGG
>Ga0208030_1001026_pt1 | contig 17569 bp, 24 predicted proteins | sample MalvirDeepMed_M9_FD_184246 | JGI IMG/M metagenome (GOLD analysis project Ga0208030, IMG submission 184246) | Marine viral communities from the Global Malaspina Expedition - Malaspina viral metaG DeepMed_M9 (SPAdes) (version 2) | ecosystem: Environmental > Aquatic > Marine > Oceanic | place...
GATCTTCGTGCGTAAAGAATCCCTTTCCGAAATTAGTCGCTGTACAATATGTGTTTGCCATAGTTTCCTCCTTGTTATTAAAATTCGTTATATCTCATTGTTAACTCACTGTCACGGTTTTGATTGTATAAACTGGTTCGCTCCATTCTTCAGTTTTAACAGAAGCCGTAGGACCCGAAGATAATCCACCTGAAGCTATCGAAGTAGATGCAGATGAAGCTCCTCCACTCATTCCTCCTCCAGACTGACGAGCGGTTGCTAAATCACCGACCTCTGTCCAAGAAGTTCCGTCCCATTTTTCAGTGGTAGCTGTTAATGCGCCACCTCCATCAGGTGTACCCCCTGCTATTAGTCCGGCTGTATTAGTTGCTCCTCCACTCATACAACGTTGACGACTAGATCCTAAAGCAGTAGTGGCAGTCCAACTTGTTCCATCATAAGATTCAACAAGAACAGAAGGAGGGTGTTCTCCCCCAGCATATATTGCGCTGGTTTGAACACCAAAAATTGCCGCTGATTGTCTTCCGTTAAGTAAATTATTCACTGATGACCATGAAGTACCATTATATTCTTCTGTATTGGTTAGTGCTGGGGCACCAGCAACACATAAACCGGCTGCTTCAATTCCACAAGTACCAGCGTCCTGATTTCTGGCTGTGTTTAAATCCGCACCTTCAGTCCATGATGTACCATCATATGTTTCACATTTTGTTGAGGGTGAAGCACCATCTATACCTGCAGCCATAGCTGCTGTTTGTATTCCTAATCCTGGATTCCCTCTTCGATTTGTTGTCATACTATTAACAGTCGTCCAAGAAGAACCATCATAAGATTCTGTAACCCCACTGTTGGGATCATTCCCAAAAATTAAATTTGCACCTTGAGTTCCAGCAGAACCAGTTTGTTTTCTGCCGGTGTTTAAAGTTCCACCTTCAGCCCAGGCTCCTGCACCTTCGGTTCCTACTTTAAATTTTCCTGAAGTAGAATTATACCAAAGCTGTCCAGCAGCTTCACTCGCCGTAGGATCATCTGATAATTTTTGGACGGTATATCCTTGAATGCCTTTATAAGTTGCCATGAGGATTATTTATCCTTCAATAGCCAGCCTTGTGTAGTATCTGTAAAGACTAATGTGAAACCGGCACGTTCAACGGCACACGTTAAACTAGCAGCTACACCATTAATTTTTTCTGAACCATTAGGGGCGACAGTTAAAGCGTTTGTATCAAATGTTCCTGCATAATCAACAAAGGTACATTCATCTCCTATTGTACCTGCTGGAAGTGTGGCTGTACAAGCATTCGAAGTAGTATTAATAAAATACCCTTCTCCTGCCACAGCAGTCATAGTTGCTCCTGTTTCTACTGCTTGCCATGATGTTCCACCTGAGTTATCCACCCATGATAAAACACCGCCTGTTGTTGATGTTAATATTTGATCATTAGAAGTAGCAACGGCTGCCGGCATCGTTAATGTATAAGATGTCGTTGTACCTGCTGCTTTAAATCCAATGTATGCACTATCATCTGTATCGCCTAATCGTAGTTCTTTCTGAGAATCAATTGTTAATCCAGTTCCAGCAGTCCAGAATAAATCTGCATCTCCGCCAAAAGCACTTGAATTATTATATTGAATTTGTGTATTGGAACCACCAGGTGAAGTTGAAGCTCCTACGCCTGTGTTAATAATATCGGTTCCATTATGATAACATAAATAAGTAGACCCTTCTGTAAGAGCAAAACCTGTTTGGCCTGTAACTTTAAAAGTTAATGTATCTCCTGAGTGAGTGGTATTATCAAAAACAATAAAAGGTTTTTCAATATTAGCTGCAGGATCTCCAGCAGTCGCTGCAATATCTAAAACTCTTGTTCCTCCAAGAGTTCCTGTTAATTCTATAATAAAAGCTCTTCCATCGTAAGTCCCTGTTGAGCCATCGGGTATAGTTAAAGTTCTATCCGCTGTCATTGCGATAGAAGTATAACCAAAAGTTTCTTTGATTTCGTCTAAAGTTGTATTAGTTTTAGTTCCCCATGTACCAGCGTTTTCGCCAGTAGCCATTTTTTGATAACCTAAACTATTATATGTTGATGCCATAAATCTCCTTAGGCCACATCACTATAAGTGGTATTTGAGCCCGTTGTAATATTACTATAAGACGTATTTGATCCTGTGTCAATATCTTGATAATGTTGAATTCCAGGAATTCCTACAGACAGTGTTCCTGAAACTCCAGTAGGAATCACAATAACATCTCCAATAATTGTTGGTGTTCCTATGGAAGTAGTAGCAGAAACTCCGGTGAGTCCCATTACATCGGCAGGATCTAAAGCTCCTACACTAGATGTAGCTGCAACTCCTGAAGGCTGAACCGTAGGATTAGAAGTGATTGTTACACTTCCTTCGTTAGTAGTGGCAGAAACTCCTGTTAAAGAAGCTGTTACATCAGCAACAGCAGTAACGGTTCCTAAAGATGTAGTTGCTGAAACTCCTGTTAAAGGAACTCCAATTTCTATATTTAATGAACCTATGCCAGTTGTTGCTGAAACTCCTGTTAAAATAGTTGTATTATCAGATCTTGCAGTTGGTGTGCCAATCGAAGTTGTTGCCGAGACTCCTGTAAGTCCCATAACATCGGCAGGTGTAATTGCTCCTACACTTGTAGTTGCTGAAACTCCACTTGGTCTAACGACTCCTTCGTCAACTGATCCCCAGCCATTGTATCCCCATTCAAGAGTACCCCAACCAGGTTGAACATAAGCGTCAACGGTTCCTACAGCAGTTGTTGCTGATACGCCGGTTAATGAAACGGTAATGGTTTCAGATGACCAAGTATTGGCCCCCCAAACATTAGTGCCCCATGTTGCAGCCATAAGGAAGGACTCCTTATGCTATTTGTATGATTGCTGTTGATGCCGCCGCTGCCGGAAACTCTACTGTGAAAGTTCCGCTAGTAACGGTTTTGTCTCCACCAAAATCAATGGCGCAAACTGCAGCGTCACTGGAGTGCGAATCATTAAAGATTAAACAACCTCTTGCAGTGAAGGAAGCTGATGTCCAGCTTGTATCTGCGAAATCACATATAGCTGTATCTGAATCTAGAACTGGAGTGACACTAGTTAAAGCGTTTCCTTTTGCTGTATAGCCACCAGTAGTCGCTAACTCCTCTGAAGTTGTGTAGACAGTTGTAGATTTATTTAAAGTCGCATCACTGTCATATAATGCTAAATTAAAAGTATTACCTGTAGATGCCGTAAAATTATGTTCGGCTTCTAAAATTTCTTGTTTGAAACTGTTGCAAATTGCTGATGTGATAGCCATAATTTTTATTCCTGTTATTGAGGAGGAGACTCGATTGGTATACGAACTGTTCCATCCGTATAATCATCTCTTCGTCTTCTACCTATTTGCATTCCTGCAAATTTCTCTACTTCTTGTTTATACTTGTTTTCATAATGTGTCAACATATCCATTGGGCCTTTTAAATACCCATAAGTCTCTGCTAAACAACAGTATAATAGCCCTTGAGGAAAATTTAAGCTAATATAGTTGGTTTCATTGCCAGATTCTAAAGTAGCTGGCATTAGATTATAGTGAACTTGAAATGCATAATTAGCATCAGGAACTGGAGCAAACATCATTCTTCCTGAAGTAGTATCAGATAAACCAGTTGCTCCTCCAAACATTGCATAGTATTTAGGTTTCCCTCTTTTAGCGGATTCTGTTGAAGGAACATATTCTTGTAAAAAAGTTTGATCTCTTTTCAACATCCAATCATTTGCTCCTGTAACTGCAGAAGTAGAATCATAAACCTGAACCCCTCTAATAAATACAGCGCCTGCGGGAGCGTTAATAGTGGTTTGTCCGGTCACTAAATTCCCTGTTTGAGCTTTTCGATCTGAATCAACGGGCACATCGTACATGATTCTTTGTTGCGCGTTTAAAATAAGATTTTCCAGTACAGCGGTTGTAAGAACTGTATCTCCTACTTCTGTGTAGTTTCTGATCATGGTTACTAATGTTGTATAACTAATTCCTGACATTATGGTCTCTCATTTACTGGTCCACCGAAAGCGAAAAATCCTCCGCCTGTTTCCGTACTGGACGCATTGTTTTTTAAACTAAACGTAAAACTATTACTGACTGTAACCGATCCTGGGGGAGAAGCAATAGTCTCTGTTGTTGTTTGTTTTGTAATTTTATAAGAGCCATAAACTTTTGCTCCACTACTGTGAGATCCTGCTGTCGTATCCAAAGGAGTTATTCCATTTACAGGAGCAGCTGTTCCTCGTGTTAATCCTGAAAGAGTATTCGTTCCAACAGTATTAGTTGTATAATAAATTGTTTCACTAACATCGTTTCCTTCATCATAAGAAGCATCGTTAGTAAATTTTGCTATGCAAATATAACCTGGAGCTACAAACTGCGAACTATCAGCGAGCACTAAACTTGTAGCACTATCTGTAATATCTCCGTTTAAAGTCGTTGTTAATTCTAAAGTAGCTTTAGCTACTCCTCCAACTGCATTAGCTACATTCGTAAAACGAATATAATCATCAGTGGAAAAAGGTTGATTCTTACATTTCACTGTAACTGAAGCACTACTTCCCGTAGTTGTAAAAGGATTATTATCTAAAACAACTGCCGTTGCAAAAGCCTTACGTGCAGGTTTTGCATGAGCCAAGCCTTGTGGATCACCGACCACGGGGCGTGGCATTAATTGTGGTTGCTTCGGAGTGTATTCAGAACTATGCACCCACATACCCGTCCACTCTTGAACCATTTCCCTATAAGGAAAAGCAAGACCGGATCGGTCTGAAATCATTTGTGCATATTTGCCTGATGAATAAGCTGCCATTATGTAATTGCTGGATAATACGTCTTCGGTGTTATGAAAGTACTAGACGCTGATCCATCCTCCGCTAAAGCTCTTGCTAATTCATCTTCATAAAAAAGTTTCATTTCTTGTGAACGTTGTGGTGAAAACTTCTGACTTAAATAAAAAGCTAAGCCTGCTGTCATACAAGGAACAAAACGATAAGGGACTTGAGAGGCATTAGTAAATACTCCTGCATCCTCAATTCTTTTTGTAAAATAAATATGTAATTTGTTAGTGGAACCAGCGGCTGAAGTACTCGCTGTTGGATAAATAGTTAAAGTAATTTTATCAATAAATCTTTGAACCCAAAAATTAGAAGGAGTACTTTTTGTTTTTTTATCTCCATACCCTGCATAGGTGGATCTATCAATTTTAGTCATGGTAGTGTCGGCTTGAGTACCTCCACTACTGTTGTTATATAAACGGTAAGAACATTGAGAAATATCTGCAAAACCATAAATGGAAGCATCAGCTACATTAGCATCAGTAACACAGGGAGAACTTGTGCCATCTCCTGAAGAACGATAAAAAGTATATTCTGCTTGCCCTACAGTGAGCGTCACATTAGTTTTGCCAACTTCCCAATAATGAAGTCCTCTATTGCCCCACTCTTGAAATATAATATTTAATGATCTTCTTGCAGAACGAATTTGATTACCAGAACTACCTACTAAGCCAATACGCTCGTAAGCATCTACGATAATATCATCGATCGCGTACGTCTTATCAAAAGTATACGTACCTGAAGTAGTATTAGCCATGAGTTACCTCTTACGTAAATGCGCCAGTAACTACTAAAAAATCACAGTTAGTTATATCAGCGTACATTCCCGTATCACAATAAATACCATCTCCTGGAATTTTCACAGAAAAATCAGAATTATCTGCGGTTCCCCATTGAGCTTCAAATACTAAAGCACTTGCTGTTTTAGAACTATCAGATTCATTATAAATTTTGACACTTCCTCCCGCTCCTGTCGCTTGAGCTTGTACTGCCATGATTCTAGCTTTTGTAATAGTAACTGCAGAACCGCTTGCATATTTTTGCATTTGGCCATCCGCTGCGAGCGCTATAGTTTGTCTTACATTTCCTATTGCCATATTTTTCTCCTAATTCTATGAGCTCCCGAAGGAGCTCACAGTTTATCTATTAAGACTCTTTAGCCCAAAGACCTTGAGAATCTACAACTGTCCAAAAAACAGTTGAGTTCAAAGATGCAAGGGTCACATAGTCTCCTACTTTTGAGGTAGCTTGTGTATTAATTAAATCTTTATCGTCTGTTAAAGATCCTGCATACAAAATACCATCAATACTTACTGGACTAATAGTCAAATTGTTTTGACCATCTGCTCCTGTATTTACAAATGTATATACATTCCCAATAGCAATGGATGGTAGGGTGAATACTACATCCTTAGTGTTTGATAAAAATGTTTTTCCACAATCACCATTATTAATAACAACAGTGTAATTTGAATCCTTCTGTTCGATATTGAATCCAGTTACTCCTGCTTCGTTTTTCTTCCCAACTAATACTGGGCCTCTAAACAATGTTGATGCCATGATTATAATCCTCCTAGTTTGTGAATCTAGTCTCTAGGCCGTCGACTATACGCGTCTAGATTCTATTAAATAATTGTATAGTAATTAATCTATAGCGCAGATTTGCGTTTAGTGCAAGGTATCCCTACAGAAATGTATGATTTTTGATAGCGCTTAAGTGGCTATCGAAACTTCGGCCTTGGCCTGATTTATTTTGGTCTGAAGCGTTTGTTCTTCAAACTCTTTGGCAATGATCTCTTTAATAATATCCTGGATTTTTCTATTAATTTCAATCATCCTGATATTATGCTTCCCGTCCTTCAGATGCTCTTGTTGCCACTCTAGTTCCAAGGACCGTTTCGTATTGTATAGGTCTTCGGTCATTGATAACCTCCTCATAAGTTATCCATTTACCACGTTTAGTAGTAAATCCATCAGATTCGAACTTTACCTCATTTTTTCCTAGTTTGTCAAGGATTGATTTTTCAATACCTTCAGCTGTGTCCTTACAACTAACATTAAAGTCAGCATAATAGCCATGGTATCGAATCTGTACGCGGAAGTTTTTCATAGTGTATTTCTTACTTTATAGTCGAAATGAGGCCGTTTTAAGGCGGCCTCATTTCTTAATTTAATTACGCACCTTCAACGCCAAAGATACCTCTAGGGTCGGATACTCCAAATGAGTATCTTTCTCTAGCTTTATATCTAACGTTTCCAGTATCGAAATCGCCTTCCATTGCTGTATTCAATGGAGTTCTAACGAACATTTTCATGCCGTTAGGAACATCAGTAATAATGTACCAAGAATCAGCGTCAGTTAAGTAATTATTCACTCTATAACCTTGAGGAATCATACCCATACTGTTCACTGCATTGATATCATTATCAGCTGTGCCAGTTCTACCTTGAGATTTCATCAATCTCTCTGCATTAAATTGGTTTTCAGGCGGAACAATCATTTTAACGCCTTTTGCTGCAATTAAAAGTCCACGTTCATCAGTCATTTCTCCAATATCGATTAGAGATTGTTCTAATGAAGTTTCATTTAAGTCAGACTGCGTTGCCAATGTGTTCGCAAATGAGCCACCTAATGTAGTGTGCGACGTATTAAACAGAGAAACACCATCTCCAGAATCAAAAGTATCCGTTGAAGGAAGTCCGTTGATTAATGGGGACACTGCTTTAACTTGTTTAGAGTTCGCCATGGAACGAGCAAGAGCTTTTGTATAACGAGAAGCAAGTCTGTCGTAGAGATTATCTTCGATAGCTTCTTCTGTTATTGCGAAAGCAAGTGCGATCGTTTCATGAGTGTAACGAGCTGTGAAGGTTTCTTGTGCATCATCAAATGCAATGCCTTGGCCTTCACCCTTTACTTGTGCGTTTCCGAATCCTGATAACATAACTTCCTCTTCGAAAGCTCTGTCAGAAGATTCTATATTGTAGATTTCAGCGTGTTGGTTTTCGTATCGCTTGTACTCCAGTCCGAATAAGGCATTCAAACCTGGTTCAAGCTCTTTAACTAACTGCGCTCGTGATATTGCCATGTTTTATTCTCCTTATACTCCTGTTGCCACAAATTGATTACCCAATTGACTCATTACAACAACGACATCACAACCAGCTGCAGCTACATCTTCCTGATCTGGAACTTCTCCAGAACGGACAATAGTCCACAGATAGCCATTGTTTGTTGTTGTTGAATAATTCAGAGTATCTGTTGACTGACCTTCGTAGCCAGAACCACCATTATTTATGTTCATTCTTACTACGTAACAGTCAGACACGAACGTAGCAACGCTTGTCATAGTTGCATCCGATCTTACCATATACTCTTGAAAGGGATAATCATTAACGAATACGACTCCATCGCTGTTACCTGTATTTGGGTTAGTTGCGAATGTTTGACTTGCTGCTACTGAATTAGCCCACGTAGGCTTTTTGCTAGTTCCATCAACGTAAAATACGCCGTTGGAAACTCCAGCACAAAGATACGGAGTTAAAGCATCAGCATCCCAGCCAGCTCCACCAGTTTTTCCATCATCCATAGTAGCTGGCGCTAAACTTTGGAAATATCCATCGTCGCCATCCGTATGTTGAGGTCCAACCGGTTCGTTCTTAAGTATTCGCACGCCCAAACCTGACACGATAGGGTATTTAGATTGCCCTTGAGTCGCAGGTGTATTACCTAACGTTTCAATAGCTCTAAGACCGTATCCTGTTGTACTTGTATTAGCCATAGTTTGTCGTCTCCTATGTTCACAGTTTTACCTGTAAACGGTTAATTTATTCAGTGATAGGGAATTGGTTGTTATCCCGAGAAAATTAATTTTTCTTTGTACCACCGAAGGTTACACGAGATTGTCGATCAACATTGATCGGCATACTCTTATGCTGCTCCCTCATTAGATCGTGATCTACTGCTTCATTCATACCATCTGTACGTTTTTTAATGTACGCGGTACGTGCAGCTGCGATCTCGTCAGGTACCTTTGCAAGCAAAAGGCCACCAACCCCAATTACCCCCTTGTATTTTCCAGTATCTAATACTGGGTAATCAGAAGAGTTCTCGACTTCTTCGGCTCTAACTAATTCATAACCAGATCTTAATCTGCCTTGAATATTCTTAGAATCGTCGAATCCAAGAGATTCTGCTCTGATCCATCTGTACCTGAATCCATCAGGCGCAGGGGGTGCATCTAGAGAAGATGGAGGAACCCACACTTTTGGTCTCTCAGTCTTTGACCGTGTTTGGTTCGCACGAGAAGTTGTTTTCGTTTCTTTGTTCATACGCTATACCTCCTTCGTGAGTTTTAGTTGTTTTGCGTAGTCTTCGAGTGGCACACCTAATTTTTTCGCGATAGCGACTTGTGAAGGTGTGAGTTTCACAGTTTGGCGACCAGGTTTTACGCTTCTATTTGCAGAAGCCACCGACTGAACGGGCCTAGTCGTTTGTATGTTATCACTTGTACCAAACTTATGAGGAAAGTCAACACGTATTCTTTTATTAACCTCTTCATAATACTCGTCCGATTTAGGATCAAATCCTTCCTTTTCAACAAGATCCTTATGGATTTCAAACGCAGTGAACGTCATAGCTCGGTCTTGACCGAACCATCTATTCTTTCCTGCCCAAGTTTCCGCTTTAGGATCAGCTGGTTGTTGATAGGGTAATTCTCTTGGAGTTTGTATTGGTAATTTACCACCGTCAGATAGTTTGACGTCTTCTCTACCTTCTTTGGCTTGCTCCATTTTCGCATTCTCAAACGCTAATGTAGCAATCCTTTTGTTTGCCTCGACTTGAGCTTTTGCATCCCCAGCTTCAATGGCTCCGGCCAATTCTCGTTGCGCCGAATCCATGCCAGTTTTGACATTCGTCTCAAATCGTTTCCAATAATCAGTATCTAATTTGTTAAACTGTCTCTGATCATCTTGTCTTTGATTTTCCAAAGCTCTTGCATATTCAGTTGCAGAATCCCTTTGGCGTTCTGCTTCCCGCATTTTTCGAGTAAGCTTAGCAATACGTCCTTGTACTCCTTTGCTATACTCTTCGAGTTTAGAGTCTTCTTGTTTTTGTTCCTTCTTAATCTCTTTAATTGTTTCTTCTTCCTTTGGTTCTTGTTCCGTCTTTTCTGGTTCTGTATAGGTTACGGTTGGTTCTTTGTCCTTGGTTTCTACTTCCGATTCATCCTTTTCATCAGGAACGATGACTTCCGCTCCAGGTCCAGATGTATCAAGAGGAACAGTTTTCTGTTCCTTTTCTAATGGTTTTTCATTAGTGCTCTCTGTGGGCATAGTTTCCTCCTATGTTAAAATGCATGCAAGATATCCTTAGGATCTTGCACGGTTGCTAAAATTTCGTCATCATTAAGAAGACGAATCTCCCCACCTTCAATTTGAATACGCGATCCCGCGTACCTTGCAAAGACAACCCAATCGTTGACCTTGCACCATGGACCATTCGGATATCTCTCTTTATCCTTATAACATTGTGATCCCATTGCTAAAACTAACCCACATTGTGACGCCACTTGTTGACGTTCCAAAGCGCTGTCCGTTATTAGCACTCCCCCTTGTGTCTTCTCATCCATTTTGAATGGAAGAACTATCATTCTCCAACCCGTAGGTTGAGGTAATTTTTTAGAATCTCGAGTGACTTCTTTAGGCTTTGAGGGCCTTACTCCTACTAATGTTTTATTAGGGAGCTTAATCTTTTGGTTTGGTTGTTGAGTTTCCTTTTGGGATGTCAACGATGTGGACTCTGGCATTTTTTGGCTCCTTTTCATCAAGCAGGTTAGAGATTTCCTGTCGCACTGATTCCAGTGCATTAATTTGACCTATTATATACTTATAAGTCTCCATGTTGTCAACCCCACCAGAAGTGATAGATACTGATAAGGCTTGCACGCGTCGCTCTAAAGCTCGACGAAGTTTATATACTATGTTTTCCAGATCCATTAATTATTTTATTATAATATCTCTTTAAACTTTCATTTCCAACCTTTACTCCACCTAATTTTCCAGAGACATAAGAACCATTATAAGGTTCACTTACACCACTAGGTTTTTTTAGTTTTGTAAACCAGTTGTTTTTAAATTTTGTTTTATTTCGTGTCGCCATTAGGCTTTCTTATTTTTTGCAGCTATTTTCTTGAATGTTTTAGCTAATGCTTTAGCTCGACCTGTACATCCTGGTTTTGTAATCGGTGTACATTTTCCTTTAGTTCCTCTTTTTTTAATTGAAGCACTGACTTTTTGCATCCATTTCTTGTCAGTTCCTTTTTTAAATCCCATTCTTCCGCCTTTAGCTGCTGGTTGGTATTCCTTTTTTTCACCAGGCTTACGTCGAGGATCAGGTACAGTCTTTCGTTCACCAGGCTTAGGAAGCTTACGTCGAGGATCAGGTATATATGGTCCTGGTCTTGATGGAGCTCCCGGACCAGCTTTTCTTTTGGAAACTCGTGATTGTAAGAATCTTTTAAAATTTCGTCTACCTGTAGCTATTTGTCCTTCTTGACTAGAATGAGGTTTTCCTTTTTCACGATTTGGGCCTGCCCACGTTATGTCATGATAATCGTTCAACGCTTTTTGTCTCATTCTTTGAAGGCGTCGTGTTCCTGAAGCTATTCTTCCTTCTTTTGTAGAATGAGGTTTTCCTTTTGGGCTACCTCCTATTTGTTCTAGAGGATCCATCCATTTTCTTCTGGTAAGTCCTCCTCCTACAGCTTTTCCTATTCTTCCGCCTTCGGCTTTACCTCTTCCTAAATGTTTAATTCTTTTTCTTTTTCCATGATCTACATGAGGTTTTCCTGTTAAACGTTCTGCTGCTTTCGCAACATTAACTTTAACCCCAGGTGTCATTTCATCCTTTCCTGTTTTGATAAATTTTAAAAATTTCTTTCCAATTTTAACAGCACCACCAACAGCTTTACCTTTTCTAGGTTTATGAAGATGGTGTTCCAAAAATGCATGTGTTCCTGGTTTAGGTCCAGTGCCCCATGGTTTGCCACCATGTTTAAGGCCTATTCTTCCACCTTTGGCATAACCACGATTCAATTCTCCATGAACCCTGGATATTTCAGCTCTACGATTTGGATTTGATCGTTCAGCTTCAACACGACCTAGTTCTTCTAATAGGTTCGTACGTCCACCACCAAATTTTCCAATTCTTCCGCCTTTAGCTTTTCCGCCATGCGTTCCTTGAGCTTGGCCAGGTCTATTTAAAAATGGTTTAGGACCATGACCATGTGGTCCTCTTCCTTTTGTAAGTTTATTTCCTCTTAATGCTATATCGCCCATTATTTTAATCCAATTTTACTTTTTTTAATTTTTGCTTCAACTCAGGATGAGCTTTAATTAGTTTTTTTCTTTTTCTTTCAAGATCGCCTGCGTCTTTAGTGATCCCTGGGAAACCTTTTTTAACTCCTTGTTCAGAAATAACTTTAGTTGTATGAGGTCTACCAAATTTTCTCACCCCTTCAGCTGAAGATTTTTGTACACTTTCAAATGCCTCACGTGATGCTTTTAATCCACCCACACCAGGTTTAACAGATTTGATTGCACCTGTTTTACTGGATCTAAGATGTTTACCTTTTTTAAGAGCTCTACCGAAACCTCTTAATGCTGCTCCTACTACGCCCATAATAAATTCCTATTTGTTAACTTTACCTGATTTTCTTTTGCCCCATTTGCCATAAGATTCATCTCTACGATCTTTCATAGATTGTTTCTTAGTGGATTCTTTTCCAGTACGCATTCCTAAAGATTCATCTTCTCTAGCTTTGTAGCCTTGTTTCTTACTACCAGTTTTTTTAGAACCAGCTTTATAAGGGAATCTGGATTTATAAGGTCTTGTTCCGAAATCGTTTCTCATGTTTGTCTCCTTGTCTGATTGTTAGTATAATTATCCATAAAAAGCAATACTATTTCTTCTTAGGTCCACCATTTCTAAACACCTGTGTACCCTTTATTCCAAAAATGCTCGCTACCACGGTAATCCACAAAGTTTGAAACCATATTGGCAGTGAGCCAAAATGATGAAAGAAAAGCTCAATCTTCTGCATCATTACCGGATCCTCACTGAAGACCCCCCAAGCGAGCACAATTATCGGGGCGGAAATTATCACGAGGACGAATTCGTCCTTATAATCGTTCTGTCGGGCTTCTAAAAGTTTGCCCTGGTAAGATTCCTCACCACGAGCTTGTCGTTCCGCATGCATCAATTGTGCATCGGACATAGCCATCTTAGTTCGCTGTTTATTTGCGTAGACTTTAGCTCCTGCTTGCAGAGCCATCTTCGCTAATCCAAACCAAGCCATGTTAGAACCAGGTTACAGTCTTATCTTTAGATTTAAGCATTCTTCTTGTGCCTTTAATTTCGTTTTTATCACCTTGGGCAATATAAACGCCTTTTCCTCTAAAACTTGACAGACCTTTTGGATCTATATGCAAATTTTGAGGAGGCACAGCAACATTGTCGGAACTATTTAAGGAAACATTTCCTTTTCTACCAACTTTGTCTTTGCTTGATTTTTCTATTTTAGTCATAGTTTCTCCTTAGTTGTTGTATACTACCTTCTCGGACCTTTCAAGGTCTTTACATCCTTACGTTTCATACGGTCAGATGTTAGTTTAGTTTCAGCGGACATAATTGATTTTGCAATCGCCGTATCAGCTCTTAAGTGAGCTAAATCTTCATTCTGTTCAAGCTTATCTTCAGTCAAATCTTTATTTTGAACTAATTTAGCTTTATCCAGCTCAATTCTTGCCTTTGTTTCTTCTTCTTTACGCACATTTTCCATTGCTTTCAAGTCCACTTCTCTTGATTTAAGTTTTAATAATGGATCATGGTCAAATTGGGAAGTAATGTTCTTTTCTTCCTTCATAAATTCTTCCGTCATTTCTGCAATCAAAATTGCCTTTCTCGCTTCAATTTTTTGAGAAATTTGTTGCATTTGTTGCTGAATTTGTGGATTTTGTACGGCCTGTTGTTGCATTTGTGGCAACATTTGCATTTCTTCTCTAAATTCAAGTTGAATTTGTTCCTGAGCCATGAGTGAAATGTGCTCTAAACAGTTCTTCTGTAAGGCAGCCATAACGGGTGGATTATTTCTCACCATGTTTGTTGCCATGAAATTTAAATGCGATGTAATATGCGCTCGGTGGTCTTGACCAGGGAATGCTTGGAACGGTTTTTGTGCCAAAGCATCAATATTTTCCAAAGCCGGATCCTTTGGTAAAGGAGGCGGCGGTGGAGGTAATACCTGATCAATGTTTTTGACCCCGATTGCTTCATACATCTTGCGATACGCTACATATAAATTATGCATTTGAGGATTCGACATCGCAAGTTGTAATTCTGTTTGTGCCATTGTAATTCGTTGAGACATAGAAAAGATATTTGGATCCGCTACCGGTAAAACATCAATTCGGTCATCAAAGTCGGTTTGTTTAATATTTTTTGCAGCTCCCACCACATCGTAAGGGTACTCGGGAGGTAAAAAAGTTGAAAACACTTTTGCTAAAAGTTTAAATTCTTGTTTCATTCCTACGTAAAGTCTTTTGTGAATTGCACTCATGACTCGAGAACCTCTTTCAAGTAAAGCGATTGTTGTTCCCACAGCCGCATTTTGATTTCCTTCGCCCACTTGCATATCTGCAATAGCCGCGAATCTTTGACCCGCCGCTACAACGGTTCCCATTAATTGTAAAAGCGTTTGTGAAGGTTCTTTGTAAGGTAAATTAAAAAATGAATCTTTTAAATTTCCACCCGGTGCATCAACATCTCTCCACTCTCCTGGCTGAATGGGTTGTGCATCATCTTTAACACGCACACCTCTTTGTTTAAATCCAGCTGGTAAATTGGATAATGTTCCTGCGTCTAATAATTGGCGGAGAGCAGCCGTTGCAGTTCTGCTCAAACCGCCAATCATGTGAATGAGTCCAAATCCGTAAAATCCAAGTCCTGGCAGAAATTTGAAGTGGACAAAGTATTGGATTTTCTTCTTCAATGGATCATTGGGCGCGAAGTTCCTTCTTATTGAAAGAACCTTTTGACTACCATATTCAATTGTTACGACGTATGGTAATTTTACTCCTGTCGGGTCACCCGTTTCAGGATGTAAATCTTCAAATCCTTCTAAATCTAAATTAACATGACACTCTAAGAGTGTATAAAGTTGTTCGTTTCGTGCAGTACGTTGAGTGCCTTCTAATTTTCGTTCTGCATCTTTTAATCTGTCATCTGGTGGATAACTGGGTGCTGCGAGTTCAATGTCACTATAAAATCCTATTATTTGTTGTTTTCTTAAATCATTTTCTGACATTTTTACTACATGCACCACAGCTTCTGCATCATCGAGTGAATTTGCGGTATAAGGAACCACAAGATCATCCGCTGGAACAAATTTTGAAACCGCTCGTTCTAAAAGTTCATCGTAATAAACTTTTTTGAAAGTCGATCCTGCTAATGGTAAATGAAACAGCATCGAATCAAATTCAGGTTCATATTCTTTCATGACATCCAGAATTTGATAATTCATAAAGTCTTTAACACGATCGGCTTGTTGTTGTCTTTGAGGAGTCGAAGCTCCAATAATTTGAGATCTTACCGGTCCATCAGAGGGTAATAATTCTTTATAAGCTTGTGCTTGAAATTGTGTAACCGCTTCTGCAAGAACGGGGTGAGTTGCACCGCTCGCGCCTTGAAAGGGTTGAGTTCGATTCGTATATTTAAATCCTAAAAGATCTATACCGGTAATATAAGCTTGCTCCCAATCTTTTCTGGACATTTTATAGTCCATATAATCCCCCGTCAGTTTATTACCGACTGGGTCTAAAATTTCATTAGGTAAAAGATCACCGAGATTATCAAAATGTTCTTCGGTTCCTGGAAGTCTAGGATTAGCTTGTGGATCAAAATCAACTGTTGCTCCGCCGTCTTCTTCAGGCGTCACTTCAATTGGTTTTTTTCCTAACTCCTCCGCAATATCAACTTCTTCGATAACTTCTTCTCCAGGAAGCTTCTCATCAACAAGCGTATTTGGGAGAGATTTATCTATTCGATTGTCTGCCATTTAACTTCTCCGGTTTCTTTGTATCTTGTTTAACTTCTTTTCGCAACCCTTGTGGATTCGGCCCTCTTAAAGGAGGAATCTCCTTCCATTTCACATGCTGCATATTTTTAACTAACGTTGGGTTTTTCATTTTTTTAATAAACTCACTATTCCACCATCTAGGTACGAGACTCTGCCACCTTTATTATAATACATTTCACTTAATGGATTATATCTCGCTCTTTTTAAACCTTCTCTTGTTTCTTTAGCTTCTAAAGCTCCTAGTTGACTTGCATAGTCTAATGGGATCGAGGAATAAGAATCTCTTATATCTTTTCCTTCACTTGCGCCCATATAATAATCATCATAAATATTCCCAACACCATGTGCTTCTGCTTCTTCCTGTTTAAGAGGTCTATAAAACCACCATCCTTCAGGATCTCCATGAAAATCTTCTCCCTTAGTTTTAATAAAGGATTCTAAATCAGTTGGAGAAGCTCTAAGTTTTTCTTTTTCTACATCCGCATAAGGAGACGCTAAATCTAATAAAAAAGGATCTCCATGTAGTCCATGTGTTTTTGCTAATTGTTTATCTAAATCTGTTTCCACTTTAGTATCAATCCAGTTTTTAGCTGCTTTCTTTCCAGCTAGCTCTTCAGGATTATAAGCCCAATTTTCATTTTCAGAACCACTTCGATCATAGCCCTCATAGTTCTGTGCTATAGAGTCCATATTAGATGCACGTTTATTAACTTCAGCCTCTATAGTATTTCTTAAAGCATCTGAAGCATTGTCTGGAAGATTTTTTAATTTCTCACTATAATAATAGTGCTTCTCCCAATTATTAATCCAATCCTCAGTATCTCTTCTATGTTTTAAATATTTTCTAGCTTCAGGATTATCCACATTATCTAGATCAACTTTTCCCCATCCCGTTAGTCCAAAAGTCGTTGCACGTTTAGCAGCTTCCACATCTCCCATCAACAAGTGAGGTGCAGCGAAAGAAATTTCAAGTGGAGCATCGGCCCAACCAATTAAGTATCCCAATTTAGTCGCCACCCCTGTAGATTTTTTAAGTATCTTTTGAGCCGCTTTAGCTTCTGAACCTGTTCCTTTAGCTTTTTCAATAGTTTCATTAATCACACCTTTAATACATTGATCAGGTGATCCTCCTTTAGCAAGATTTAAACATTTTTTAATAGGAAAACCTATGTCTTGAAGTATTCTATTTCTTGAACTAGTCTTGCCCAGTTTTGTTTTTAATTCCACTTGAGTAGTAAGATTTTTTCCAAGATTTAAACTATACTGCTGTTTTCGCCAATTTTCTCTCAAAGCTTTCCTAGCTTCTTCTGGAAGAGAATACCATCTACGATCCCCCATCACATCTTTAGGTTTTCTTAAATCAAATTTTGTTAGATTTACGTTTTCGAATTGAGGGTGTGTTTTTCTAAAATATTCAACATAATCATCTTGCTCTTTGATAATATCATCCACCAAATCCCAATTTTCAGCTTTAATAGCTTTGTTTAATTTCACCTGTCGTTTAGAAGTTTGAGCATCAAACTGAGAGCCCTTTAATTTTTGATTCATTTGTTT
>Ga0208030_1001028_pt1 | contig 17560 bp, 24 predicted proteins | sample MalvirDeepMed_M9_FD_184246 | JGI IMG/M metagenome (GOLD analysis project Ga0208030, IMG submission 184246) | Marine viral communities from the Global Malaspina Expedition - Malaspina viral metaG DeepMed_M9 (SPAdes) (version 2) | ecosystem: Environmental > Aquatic > Marine > Oceanic | place...
CTTCCCTATATTATACTATATTAAGATATTGCTCTATTATGTAATATATCTCATTGCTATATATCTCCCATTAGTGTGCTTAATAGAGCATATAGTATTATCTTAATAGAGCATAGACTAATAGAGCCTATTATAATATAGCACACTACTACGATTAGGGTGCTTCTTTTCTGCGCACATATAAACCAAACCAGTTCAGTTATAGAACTAAAACTGGTTTAAGTTTGTTAAGCTCTATACGGCTTGTTCTCACAGCCATATACCGACTTAGGCCCTATTGTGCATGCCCAATGGTGCTTATACGGTTATATGTTTAGCCTTCTCACCTAACTCTACGCATTCTCACTTATATAGTTGGCTCTATAGAGCACGGTTTCTCCCTATAGCGGTTTGACGTTAGTTTATATATGTATTGCTACAGCGCTTTATAGAGCTTATATGCTTAAGGTCTATATGCGCAACAGCTGCGGGCAGGGGCTGCGCCGGAATAGCTGCCGAGGGCACGCGAGAGCTATAAGGGGGTATATATACCTCGAGGGGGTTTATATGCTAATATGACCCATAGACTTATATACTTTGGTGCCTTTGTATATTTACCGGAAACGGTAGTAATGAAAGGAGGAAAATATGCCTGCAACAACTAAAAAGCAGAAGGGCACCGCGATGGATTACCTAGCCGCCCCTCGGGACAGTGGTATAGTCAAAAGCCTTATGGCTTCGCTTGGCTACGCTGCGCCGAAGGGTGGACGGCTCCCCGCCGGGGTAAAACTCGACGCCCTTATCGCGCTGGATGAAGCGTTCACGGTTGAGGATTTCGGCGACTTCGTGTCGTCAATTCGCACCCGCGTCGCCGCACTTCAGGCCGCAAGGCGCACCGCTACGGCGAAGGTTTCGGCCACGCCGGAGAGTATTGTCGCTGCGGTTCAGTCGGGTAAGATTTCGCTGGCCGACCTTACGGCCGCGCTCTCTCATCTTGACGCCTAGAGCGATAGCCTGCTAAGAAGGGTTATATAAGGAGCGCCGCCCTGAAGCGCGCTCCACGGCTACGAGCCGGGGCGGGGTATATAAAGACCTCGCCCCAATTCTCACCAAAGGCCTCCCGCGATTACGTAACCGCGTTGGCCGCCAGTGCGCCCGCCCCCTCGCCGATGGATTTCAATGGGGGCAACATTATAATGCAAAAAGGCCCAGCAGCCCCTGCTGAAAAAAATAGAGTCGAAACACAAACCATTTACCTTTAGTTTTACAATCTCAACCTTTTGAGCTGAAACCTTCCGACGCTTCGCGCCTTTCACTTTTTCGCTGTGTTTTGAAGTATTCCTTTCTCACGTTGAATATTTATAACACCGTAATATTCTCTGCGACATTTCTCTGTCATGACTCCAGCTTTGCCTTCGCTGCATTCACATTTAAATCTCTACGAAAAGGGTTTATGTTGGCTTGTGTTTCCCGTTGCTAAATTACTTTGGCTCAACCTCTAATATACCAATAGCAACTATCTATTTAAAGTTATGGGTGGCCCTATTTTTTGCGCAGCCCCTGCGCTTAGTCGAGAGGCATATAAGCTTCACGCGAACCTTTATAAGAACCGGGTTCGCCGTCAGGCACCCACGCGTGAAGGTCGAGGTGGGCGAGACTGGGCGGGTCAGCCTTTTTTTCGTCGAGGCCGAGGTCGCGTGCGCGCATCGCTTCACCTTCGGGTGTGAGGCCGCCTATTGAGTGTATTTTTTTCGGAGTGGCTCGCTTTCTCACATCAAAGAAGCGCTCCGGTAGGGGTGTGCTGGCTGGCTTGCTGCACGACGCTTCCCACGCCGCGAGCATCTCATCTATGTTTTGGCTCATAGATAGACAATAGCAGCCCGCTATTTAAAGGTTTGCATCCGCTGCGCCCAGCCCCTGCGGTTCGCTCTGGCGTAGTTAGCCATCTGTTAATTAGTGGTGTAGCGCCGTCATTGCGGTGTGGGGAGGGCCGAGACTCCCCTTATTTTCCAAACAAAACGTTTCGCCAGAGCTCGAGACTAGTTTACTTTGTCTTATGGATGGAGGGCTGTGTTGTGGAGCGGGGTGCTTCGCTTGAGCCGCCGAATTGAGTTTGGCGCCTTGCCCTATCAAATATTATTTTATTTGACGGCTCGTTATTGCTGCGCTTACCCGCTCCATAACCCTAATGATGGGTGCCTATTTAAGCTTTGTCCCATACTCCTTTATATCACTAACATAAGTGTCGCCATACTCATATTCTCCGTAGGTCATATCACTTTTAACCGCACAAAACCAACGGGCATATTCGTTTTTGGCTTCATTCTCAGCGTTCTGATATTTCTTTAACACGCGCCACTCGAAGTTGGCCGGGCCAACCCAAATCTCATATGGATTTTCGATATCGCGCGTTTTGTTGCATTTGTTTGGGCTCATAGTATACCAATAGCAACGCTCTATTTAAAGCTATGCCTCGCAGCCCCTGCGCAGGGCCTGCGGGCTTAAAGTTCTAACTCGCAAGCGTGATAAAATCGGCCACGGTCAAAATTTGAATTTGAGTTATAACAGAAGTCTGCTATATCTCGAACTAAAACGCCGTCGGCTTTGTGTTCTCGCAGAATTTCGGCGAGTGCCTTAAAGTGTTTGCGGGTTAACATTTAATCGCCCGCCTGTATTAAATCCATTTCAGCAAATCTTTTTGCGGACTCGCTGCGGTCAACGAAAATCAGCTCGTCGCTAACGGTGCCGAATTTTTTCAGCAGTTTTACGACGTAGGCGTTAGTGCGCGGGTGGCGCTCCATAAATGCGTCAAAACTGACGCGGCCTTTTAGGGCTTCATATTCGTGCCATAGGGCAAGCTGGCGGGTTTCATAAATGTGGTCGCTCATGTTTTCTCTCTATATTACACACAGCGAGAGAGCATATAAAGGTATGGGTCTATTATGCATATAAAGGCCGAGGAGGTTTATATACCCTCATATAGCGCCCGCGTGCCTTCCCCAGCTAAAAATCTACGGCAGCCCCTGCGCAGCCCCTGCGGTTATATAACTCTAAAGGCCGTATATATAACCCTAAAGGCCGTATTTTTCTGCTTGCTCGGCGTGTCGCGCGTCGCGCAGTCTTTTATTTTCTGCGTTCGCTGTTTTTATAATTTCAGCGAGCTGGCGAATTTCCTCGTCCATATACCTGCGCTGCGTTGGCGATTTTCCATATTTAAGCATGCTCTCAATTTGAGGCATTAGCCTAAAGGCTACGTTCTCATAATTACCTTCGACAATATTATCGAAAAGTTTTTGGTTGTAAGCGCTTAATTTCATTTTACCACACTCTCGCTGTTATATATTGGTAATGTTCTTTACACGGGCGACATACTAATAGCCCCTCGTGGTGCGAAACATTACGGCGCCGGCCGCACTCGTCGCAAAAGCGGCTCATACCATCACCCCGAAGGTGAACGCTGTAATTGCGGTGAACGTGGCGAAGCGGGCCACGGCCGCGCTGCTATCTATTAGACATGGGCTCATATTTCTCTCTATATTACACATAGCGAGAGAGCATATAAGCGTATGGGTCAAATACACATATAAAGACCGAGGAGCTTTATATAGGAGGCTCTAGCGCTCGCGTGGGGTGGGCAGCCCCTGCCAGCCCCTGCGGGTTATATAACCCTAACTAACGATAGGCGGCGCTTTATAAGTGGCTTCTTTTAGTGCTTCGCATACCGCGAACGTGTCGAGGTGGTCGAGCATCCTGCGCGCTTCTTTTCGTGTGATGAGACCACCCTCAAAAAGCCGGCGTATGTTTTGGGCTTCGGCGTCTATATCCATATTTACCAATCTCCGTCGTCGGGGATGTCGTAGTTTTCTGCTTCAATTAGCCCGCAAGTGCAATTATCATAAATCCAATCGCAATCCTCGTCGTGGCTCATTTCCTCGTGGCTCGCGCCGCTATTTTCGTAATGAAAGTCGGCTTCTATATTTTCGTAGCTCATATTTTCCTCTATCCCAACTCTAACGAGAGAGTATTTAAAGGTTGGGGTCTGATGTGCATATAAAGCCCGAGGGGGCTTATATACCCTTCTCCTTCTCACGCGCCCGGTTGCGGGGATTTATAGCTAAAACCCTAGCAGTTTAAACTATTTCATTTATATAGGCGCCTGCCCAGCCCCTGCGCAGCGCCTGAGAGTTATATAGCCTTACGGCCGGGGTTATAGGCGAATGTTGCTTAAGCGAATTGCTTAAGCGTTGCGAATTTTCTGCTCACAAAACATGCATATGTCCGGCACTTTTAGGCCAGCCATATCCATGGCGACGGTTAGGTCGCTTGTTTCCGAGTAGTGAAAGTCTGAGTCGCATACGACGCAGTTTCCGAATTTGGACATAGTTTTAGTTTCCTCCTATATTACACATAGCGAGCAAGCATATAAGCGTATGGGTCGTTTTAGCATATAAAGACCGAGGAGCATTATATAGTAGGCTCTAGAGCTCGCGTGGGGTGGGCAGCCCCTGCCAGCGGCTGGCGCCCAACCTGCGCGAATTTACGGTGTTGGTTAACCGACGCGCGGGGATTTTACAGGCTTGCTTAAGCGTGGGCGAAGTGGTCAGAATAATCATCCCAGCCATCAACGCGGCCAGAATCGAAGCACTCGTCGCAGACCGGCATAATTTTACCGGAGCCGAGCGGCTCGACAAAGCGACCGCAGACAGCGCAAGATGAGAATTTCTTTTCATAGTGGTAGTCAGACATATTTCCTCCTAATTAACACATAGCGGCCAAGCATATAAGGGTATGGGTCAAATAAGCATATAAGTGTAGAGGGAGCTTATATACCCCCCTATACCCCCCGGTGCCCTTGGGCAGGCCAGCCCCTGCGCAGCCCCTGCTAGGGATAGTGTTATATAGTGGGTATATAAGGGTATAGGGATACACCTATATAGGGGGTATATAAGGGGTGTGCATATATTATATATAGGGGGTATATAAAGACATGCCACCCCCCTTATGTAGTGTGTATATAAGCATATGTACATAGTTATATATAGTATGTGTGTTGTGTGTGTGAGCAGCGCCTGCGCGCAGCCTTACGGCAAGCAAAGGGCGACAGATATAACTGTAAAACTTTAGGCTAGGCGTGGCTGCACTTCCGAAGCTACCCCCCGCTCGTAAAAGCGGTAGCATGGGGTACAGAGTAAACCCTGTCCCGTCATGCGGACTAGGCCACGGCGAGTGTTTCCACAGTTCCAACATTGGCTCATAGTATACCCATAGCGAGAGGGTTAATAAAGGTATGGGTGAGCAGCGGCTGGGGGCAATGGGTCGAGCTGAATGTCGAGCTCCAGTGCTGGGGATTTTAAAATGTGTTATAGCTCGGAGGCCCGCCGGACCAACATTATTACTGGTTTCCGGTGGCGTATTCTGTCATTGCCAGAGAGCGGCGCCCGTTATCGGGGTTGGCGCCAATTCAGGCCCTAATTGTTAATCCTGCTCTCTATATTAGACACAGCGAGAGAGTACTTAAAGATATGGGTCAGAAACACATATAAGTATAGAGGAGCGTTATATAGTAGGCTCTAGCGCTCGCGTGGGGTGAGCAGCCCCCTTTCTCTTTTCTACGAAACCCACCCCCCGTCTAAACGAAAGAAGGGGAGGGGGGAGCAAGATGGGGGGTACCGGTCAAAACACATCGAGCTAAATTTTGAATGCCTTATTATACTAATATATACTAAATAGTGTCTTCATTAAAGTGCTATATTAAGCTCTATATCCCACGCGCAACGCAACCTTTAAATAGGCCTGTAACCCTAACCTACTTACCAAAAAGGTGAACCATGAACGCAAAAGAAACAAAAGCAAAAATGGATAGAAATGTCGAGATTCGCAAATTGCTTGCGAAGCTGGACCGAGAACTTTTCGGGCTGCGTATGACACTCTCAGCTCTGCAAAGAAAGGTGCTTGATGAATCTACAGTAGAATGCACAATAGAGCTTAGTGAAGAAGAAGACAGCTGTTATAGCAAGCTTAAGTACACTCAAAATTTGGTACTACCGGAGTAATTATGAAGAAATGTTTTATATGTGGTAACGTGTTGAACGGTAGAGCTCCTGATGGCGAGATATTGATGAGGCCCGATGGTGGGGCCCACATCGACTGTCTATGGCGCACAGCTAAACTGGTCGTATACGGAGAGTAAATATGGCAGAAGAGAAATGGGAGCCCAGCCACATGAGGCTGAGCCCGTCAAAAATCAACACATACAAAAAGTGCCCACGCGAGTTCTATTACAAGTACATAGCCGGGATTCCGGAGAAGAAGACTATACATCTATTCCGGGGAACCCTCGTACATAAGATTCTAGAACGACTGTTCAAACAACAATTCAAGAACATGACGGCGTGGGAGAAAGGCGCACCACGTACATGGATGCAGGAACAGTTCGAGAAAGGCTGGGAAGAGAAGGTAGCCAAACACAAGTGGCTCTGGGAAGTACACACGGCTGCTGAGATAGACGCTATGTATACTGAGACCGAGGACCTCCTCCAGAATTTTGTATCAACTATTAACAAGAAGTTAACTGAAATGGTGAAGTGGAAGGTTTACAAAAGCAAGTATCAGGCGTGGAACACTGTAGCCCCTAAGTATTCAGAGAAATGGGTCAAGTCCAAGGAGTATGCAATTGTCGGAGTGATTGATGTAGTTACATCAGATTTCGACGGGGGCACAACCCTGCTGGACTACAAGACCTCGAAACGGTACGGGCCCTATTTACCAGAGGAATATTATCGCCAGCTGATTATCTACGCATTCCTGTACACGTTAGAGATGGGCGAAATGCCGAAATTTGTGGGCGTTAACTATCTCCGCTTTGATGATACGTTCTTTGTCAAGATAACGCAGTCCGAGCTCGATGAAGCACGCGATTTGATTAAATACGTGCATGACTGTATTAAGGAACGCGAGGAGTACGAGGACCGCTATGAGCAGGTGCCCCAGAATCTCTGTAAGTGGTGTTCGTTTAATAAGCAGTATAACGGTGGGCCGTGCGATGTGGTTATACCCAAGTGGGAACCCAAGTACAAGAAGAAGCGAGAGAGTTACAAGGACGTGGACGCTTCGTTCAAAGGCTTAATAGAGCTTGATGCTCAGACTCACTTTCCAGAGTTCGATTAGGGCAAACTTTATATATGGCGATAGAGTAGAAAGTAAACATGAACGGAGACGATAATAAATTTACTAATCTAATGATGGCGGCTGTAGCCGCACCTGTAGTTCTAGCTTGGGTGGGTCTCTCTATCTTTTTGGTAGTGATGGCATTTAATGATGCAAGTGTGGTATCCGATATAGAAGCGTATAAATCGGTTCTTTTAATAATTGGCTCACCCGCACTAGTTATCATATATAAAGTATTAGAATTATGGACCGCTCAACAGAATAGTAATATAGAACAAAAAAGAAAAGAAACGTTTGAAAACGGAGACGATAAGGAACATAAACATGAATGATTTCGAAATAAGGAAAATGTATAACCAAGTGCAAAAGATGGAAGATAGGATAAGACATTTGGAGAATATAATCATGACAGAAGAAGAGATGTCAGAGGAAGCTGCAGAAGAAGAGGTTGAGGAAGAGGCTGAGGAAGAGGAAGTTGTTGAGGAAGAGGCTGCGGAAGAAGCAGACGACGCCGAAGAGGACTCCGAAGATGATGCTGAAGACGATGCTGAAGATGACGCAGAGTCCGATGAAGAGTAAGTATGGCTAAGAAAAAGCCAAAAGCCAAGAAGAAGCAAGCAGCCGCACGGAAGAAGGCTGGTGGCTCTAATGTAGGAAAGTACAAGGGCGTAAAGGCCTTTGCTGGTCCTTCAGGGGGCGCCCCTGCCGGTAGCTTTCCTATTAATACGCGCGCGCGAGCTAAGTCAGCTCTAAAGCTAGCTCATAACGCGCCACGCCCAGCAGGTATAAAAGCAGCGGTATATAGGAAATATCCCGGTTTGAAGCCTAAAGGTAAGAAGAAGACTAAGAAAAAAGGGAAGAAGTAATATGGCATATAATAGAGGAAAACTTAAGAAGAACGGGGTACCTCGTAAGAAGCCCAAGAAGCGCCGAGTTCCTAAGGGAAAGAAGGGTGAATACCGTGGTAAAAACGGTAAGCTTCGAAAGAAGAAGTAAGCTTTATATAGATGCCCGTATCTAGTTATACAGGGCTCCCACTTAGGACCAAAGCTCCACAGAAAGATAAAACGCAAGAGTTCATGGGAGTCCCACCAAGGAGATATTATGACAAATAATACAACGACAAATGAAACAACTAACCTAACCAATGAGTTAGGAGAAGCAGAATCTGGAATGTTAGAAAGCCTACTGGATATGCTAACCAGCTCGCCTGAGCTTATGCTTATGGCAGCTCTTATGTTAGCGATGGGCGCATACATTATGTATACCCAGCCAGCAGTAAAGGCCCTTGTAATGGGCTACGTCGGGAAGCACGAGGATGAAATCAACGTACTTCTTGATAAGTATCTAACTAAAGCCCAGACGAAGGCCTATGAGAAGCTGGATGAAACAGCTCAAAAACATGTAAAAGACGCAATGCTCAGAAATGTAATTGTTTCTGCTTGGGACCAGAACGACGACAAGTTCGTTGCGGTTATTAAGGCAGAAGCTAAGGAAGCTCTTACAGAAGCTAAGAAGCTTTGAACGACCACGAGTATGAACAGCGTTTGCGCTTGCGCGTAGGTGAACCAGAATATGAACGCCACAAAGAGCTTGTACGCCTGTTGGCTCGCAATCTGTCTCTTGAAGACATTCTGTGGGAAGAAATTTCTCTACATATTCGGGATGTTAACCTACGAACAGAGCTCCTGCGCCAAAGAAACTCAATCGTTCGTGACATACATACGGAGTTCCGAGCGCTAAATATAGAGATACCTACTATGGTTGAAGAGAAGACAGAAGGATTCGCAAAATTTTTGGAGGACTTACATGACGATTCTAGCGACAAAGAACGAGGGAAAGGCGCTGAAGAAAGCCCTGACCGGTAAAAATCTTTATGATACTCGTTCGCTAGAAGAACTGTTTGAGAGTTTTAGAAAAGACGAAGATAAGATGAAGATGCTTGTAAAAGCATTCTGTGAAGCTTATTTATTAGATGCTAAACAACGACCGCTTAAATTAAGGCCCCTACAGGAGATTATTGTAGTTAATGCTTTAACTCACCCTGTAGAGATGAAGCAGCGGAAAGTAGCTATCCTAGCTCCACGAGGCTGTGGGAAGTCCTATGCTCTATCAGTCGCGGTCGTCATCTATATGTTCTTCAAGCGCTTCAGAGATTTAATCTTTGTACTTGCACCTAGCGAGGACCAAGCCGCACTTATCTTCGGGTACGTGTACAGGCACTTTAAAGACAACAGGTTTTTGGACAGCTTAGTAGACAACTACAAATTCCATAACAAGCCCCATATACGCATGAAGGGGGGCACATTAATGCGCAGGGCTCCGTTAGCGCCTAGCAATCAAGGGCAGGCTATACGGGGCCAACACCCTACATTCTGTATAGTTGATGAGTCTTCTCTCATCGACGACCACCTTTTCGTGGATAATGTAGAACCAGCGATAGTTTCAAATAATGCCCCCTTCATAAATCTAGGTACACCAAAGTCAAAAGATAACCACATGTATAGGTATTTGTACGATGATGCTTATTCTGACACATGGACTCGCTTAGTATATACTTGGCGGGATGCAGTGAAAACAGGAGACAGTTATGAAGCGGCATATACTGAAGAAGATATGCTTGGAAAGATGATGGAATGGGGTGAAGACTCCATCTATTGGAGAACGGAATACGAATGTGAATTTGTGGAAAGTATTTCCAATGTATTCAATCCTGAAAAAATTAAGGCATGTTTTGATGACTACGCGCTCACCCCCTTTGCCGAAGCCTCTCTACAAGGAGGAAAAAATTGCACTGTCGCTGTTGACATTGGTAAATCTGTTAATGCTACTGTTATTAGCGTATGGTCCGCTGAAAAAGCTGATGATTCAGATATTGCAAGACTTATATATATTGAAGAAATCAGTGCTAGAACTGGTGGACACGACATACCATATCAACGTAAACGTATCATGGACATTGCTAGAAGCTTTAATGTTGGTAGGGTTATTATTGATGCTACTGGTATTGGCGGTGCGATTGAACAGGACATAAGAATAGCGTGTATTAATAGTGTGCCCCAGATACACTTCATTCCTTTCATTTTCACTGGAGGGCCGCGCGGGACTAAGACTCAAGTATTCAGAGACTATGTGTCTTTCGTACAACAAGGAAGAGTAAAGATACCCAACCCTGAGCATCTAGATGTAGCAGGACAGAAGATTATTAATAAATGGTTCAGGGAACACGTAGATATACAATATGTAATGGACGCGGCTAATAAGACAGAGCGTATTAGTGCTCCTGACGGTAAACATGATGATTATTGTGATAGCTCGGTTTTAGGCATTCATGCTACTTTAGCTATGCTGCCCGGTACGGCGACAGTTGCTACTTCTAGGGATGCATCAGCTCATCGAACCCTTACTTCCAATATAGGGAAACACTCAGGAGTCTCCTTATTTAGGACAAAAGGGCATGATTTCAAACGGAAAGGCGGATATTCATTATGACGAAATCTTTATATACTGTTACGATTATACTATATAAGTGGTAGCCATGGCTTTATTGGACAGAGTACGAAGGGTATTTGCCACAACTGGTAGCACACCACCCTTCAAAGAAGACGAGCCCCTTAGCTTCGGCGCGGGGATTATTAAGCGTTTGAAACTATCTAACGACTACCAGTATGGTAGTAAAAAGCGATATGAACAACATTTAGGTAAACCAAGGATATACATGAATGTATATCTAGCGGACCCTATTGTTCGTAGTTTAATAGACCTCCCTTGTTTTTATGCAGTCAAAGACAATTTTGATATTGTGACTGATAAAGACGATATAAGAGAGCGTATAGAAGAGATGTTTAGAGATATAAATATCGAGAATCTTTTATATGGTTGGGTTCGTAATGCTAGAATTTTTGGTACAGGATATATGGAGTGGACCGGAGACAATCTAGTTCTTCGTTCTAGCCAAAATATGTTTGTGCAACGAAATGAGCACGGACAGATAGAATATTATTATCAGGATATAGGGGACGAAAAGGAGAACATTCATTTTGAACCTGATGAAATTGTTTCGCTATTAAATAACCCTTTTGATGATTATGCATATGGGCTATCTGATATTCATCCTATCCTATACTTGGTAGATTTAAAAGACTATGCAGAAAGGGACGTGGGAGCTGCACTAAATAAATATGCATCATCTCGCTTTGATATATCGTGCGGTCTGGAAGATATGCCATATGGACCTGATAAGATTAATGAAGTTGTAGATGCTTTTAATAACTTAGCACCCGGTGAAGATATAATTCACGGAAACGATATTATTATAAAGGAACTACAAGGCACACAACGAGCTTTTGAGTATGGAAAATATACAGATGATATTTTAGATAAGATACACATGGCTCTTAAGGTTCCTAAAACTATGTGGACCGACCCTGACAAAGCAAGACCCATTTTTGAACCTTATGTCAGGTATTTACAAACTATGATTGAATCTGCTTTGAATGCCCAATTAATGCCTCAACTAGAAGATGGAGAGGCTAAATTTAAATTCAGACAAATAAATGTTGAAGACGCATTCACTAAAGCGAAGACAGATATGATATATCTATCTGAAGGCGTACTATCACCCGGCGAAGTCAGGGAAGAGCGGGGTCTTGACCCTGAAGGCGTGGTGGAATTAGATATGCTAAAGGACGTTGCTGTTAAGAAAGCAGGCTCCCCCTCAGAGGGGCCTAGTGATAAGAACGCTAATATTTCTGGTGGTAAGGGCACTGACAAAAAAGAAGAAGGTGCTCGAGCCCCGAATAGAGGAAATAAACCTTCAGCAAACGTAAAGGGGAAAAGAGCATGAGTTATGACAAGTGTGTAGCATCGGTAAGTTCTACATTAAAAAAGCGTGGTTTTGAAAATCACAAAGAGACGGCTGCTAACATGTGTATCATGTGGGCTGATGGACATGGCGTAGAAAGGGCGTTTGGTAGAACCCTAGACGAAAACGAAAAGAGACGCACATTTGCCTTATCATTAGGAGAGGACGATAATATATCATTTACAGAGGAAGGGGACTATGAAAGTGCTACTTTTCCAGTTATAGCTATAACTTCTGGGCTTCATGAGTATGAAGAGGATGATATACAACAAAAGGTTTATATAGAACCTGAGATATTAAAGAAGAATATAGAAGCTTTTAACGAGCTTCCTATATATCTCAACCATCAGAGAACACCGGAAGATTTAATTGGCATGGCTGCTAATCCTGAAGTGTTTGAGATGGAGAATGGGAAGTCCGCAATTAGGATGTTAGCTACGGTTAATAATAAAACTGAATGTGGACAAGAAGTAATGAACAGAGTAAAAGAAGGAGACATAACCCATGTCAGTATTGATTGGTTTTCCAATGATGTTGATGTGATGGGCGATACGTTCGCAACGAACATTCGTCCTACAGAGGTTAGTTTCATTGATAATAACTCAATGGACCCCGTCTGTGAGGAATGTACAATTGGAACGAAGTGTGATTTACATGTGAAGGATGAACACCATGACTGCGGTTGTGGTGGGAAAGACGGCGCATGTGAATGTTCAGACGGAAAACAAGAGGACATAAGTATGACTGAAGAAACTCCTGTAAAAAGTTCCTCCGAAGCGGAGAACATTGTGGAGCGCGAATTCGCCTCCTTACGCACAAAGTTGGACGAGATGACAGCATCTAAAACAGAACTCACTAATCAGTACGAAGAGGCACTCAAGCTTATTGAGGGCTTCAAGGCTGCTGAGGAAGAGAGGGCTGTTGCGGAAGCCGAAGCTCGAAAGGTTGAGGTCGTAGAGGCTATTCTATCCAAGGAACTGATTTTCGGAACCTTGGTCGAGGATAATAAAGAAACGCGCACTGCAGAGCTCTCAGCTTGGGATGAACCAAGGCTGACTGGTTTCAGCGAAGCTCTTGCTGCACTTCCGGTACCTGAGGACACAGAACGTACCTTCGGAAAGGGTAAATCCAACGAGGGAGAAGCTGTTCCAGCGGAATCCGAGAGAAAATTTGCAGTCAAGATGGATAAGAAAACTGGGCGAATTAAAGTCGACCCAGAAGTACTGAGAGGTAGCTAAAAATGGCAACAGAAATTTTACTGAATGATGGTGGTGCTCCGGCACGTATCCTTCCTTTCACAGCGGCAGAAGACGTAACAGCAGGTAATTTATTATCATTAAATGCTGACGGAAACGTCCAAAACGCTAATTCGGGAGACACGGGATATGATTTCGCGGGTATAGGGTTCGCTCTAACAACCATTAGTTCAGGCAACATTGCTAGCGTTATCACAGGCAAAGGCGTAGTATTGAACATAAACGCAGCAGACGTAGAAGAAGGCGTAGCACTAATGATGGGAACAACTGATGGTCAGATGTTAACAGCAGATAATGGTGCAGGCAGTCCACTATGTCAAGCTGTGTCTATAGAAGATGCAGGCGGTACTGGCCTAAGAAGGTGTATTACTGTTTAAGTAGGTGATTTATATGGTAGCACTAACTGATAATCTGGCACCCGGTCTTTTGACCTCCCTTAACACAGGTGCATATAATGTAACCGGTGGAACTGGGGAACGTGTACTCATAGACTACAAAGACGCTATTCTGGACTACAAGGTTACAGACCTTGCAGCCCTGAGTATGTTTTGTGAACCTATGACCACAGAGACTGGCGGTGATATTGATATCACATTCGCAAAGCCTTCCATGGGTATGGAAGAAATCAACGAAGGAAACACTCCTAAATACCAGCACACCAATCTACGCTCTGAGCGAGTCTCAGTGGCTGAGTGGGGTCTGGCTGTGGGTGTAACCCGTCGGATGATTGAAGATTCACGTTTCAACGAAGTCGAGATGGCTTTGAATGAAGCACGCAGGGCGGTAGACCGTCACATGACGAAGCACGTTGTTTATGCTTTGCTGGGTATCGGAGATTCAACTCTGGGAACCGGCATTTCTGATGCAGACATTTCGTATGGAACAGCTGAAACAGCGATTGAGAACTTTACTAACAATCCTAACGGTGGTTTCCTAGGAAGTGGTTCTGAAATCAACGTAGGTCGTAACTATTCGTATGGTCTTACTGCGTCCGGCACGCTTCAGACAAGCCACTACATGCAGGCGGCTGGCGCGGCTGGGGATGGAGAAATCGCATTGGCTGATTTAACCGACTCCATGGAATTAATTGGTGGACACGGCTTCAATGCCAACTCACTAATGATTTCACCAGCTCACTACAAGTCACTTCTGAACTTGGCTGACTTTACTACAGCAATAGGTGGTCTATCTGGCGCACAGCCATTACCATATGTCGTAGAAGAGACTGCTCCGTTTGGTAAGACGCTTGGCACGGCAGTTGTTGGAAGCATTTATGGGCTAACTATCACTACGAACGCATGGTGTCCTCCTGACAGGATTTTCATGTGGGATAGCAGTGTTAAGCCTATGTCATATGTTGAAAGGCGACCATTGACTGTAGAGGAGGCGAATCCGGGCTTCGGAATCGTTGGCTCTTACATGTCGATGAGATACGGACTGAAGGTGACGAGCCCGATGTCTGGTGTAGTTATTATTAACATAGCTTAGGCTAGTTAACTAACGAGGGCTCAGGGAGCGAGCCCCTAATCGCTCCCACTTTTTCTTTAGTAGTCGTAAGAAGGATAAAATTATGGGAGCATATAACGTACTGAAATACATTCCTGAATCATGGCGTTCTCGAGCTGCAGGGCCGTTTCCTGCTTTACCTACTCATGGCTCTGTTATTGGTACTGACACAGGAGGTAGACCATTTGCGTTAGCTTCCGGGACTCATGGTTATGCTTTAATAGCTGATAGCGGAAGCGATTCTGGATTAGGGTGGGCAGCTTTTGCCGGTTCTAATTATTATCTTACTGATTTAGATTTTGGTACGGATTCTAAAATCACAGGGTCGATGGCTGGTGTGGGAGATGTTACAAGTAATGCATTAACCACCTTTACTCCTAAAACTTCTTTTACCACAGGTATAGGTATAGGAGGAAACACTACTGCTGCTGGATACATTGAGTTATATGAAGATGGTGATGATGGAGATAACTTCATCAAACTACAAGCAGCTGCGATGTCAGACGATATAACTTTTACTTTACCCAATGCCTATCCCGGTGTAAGCGGCTATCATTTGACATCTACTGATGCTGGAGTTATGTCATGGGTAGCAGATGATACTGGAGCCAATTACTATGCTACAGGAGGTTCTTTAGCAACTGGAGATATCTCTATTGTAGGCACAACTGGGTTTACAGAATTTGATATAGATATAAGCGCTGTAGCTACAGGCTCTATTACGGCTGGTACACAATATTACAATACTTTCTATAATGCTACTACCGGTTTGGTTAGTAGTGCTTATTTCCAAACGGATGCTTCTAACAACCTTCTTTTCAGTGGAACAGCTAATACCTTCCAGACTAATGTAGCTTTTAACGCGAGCGCAGCTTTTATAGACTCTGGAACGGCGGTTTTTAAGAACACTGTTGATATGCAATCTACAGTGGACATTACTGGTACTACCTCTATTACAGGAACTACATATCTTATAAACGGAGGTCGAAACCAGATGGTTTTAACTCCTACTGTAGCACAATCTGATTTTAGCATTAATGATTCAGGTGCGTCAGGGGACTCATTAACCTTTATGCATTATCCTCGTGTGGTAATTAATCAGGATAGTGCTGATGGAGGGGCGAGTGAAAACGCTGGTTATCCCTCTCTTTTCTTTACTAAGATTGGCCCTGAGGATGTATCTAGTGTAGATTTAATAGCTGGTCTTAGAATATCATTATCCGGAACTTCTGGGGTTTCCCTTGCAGCTCCCCAATATCTCATGTTTGACTATAGTGGTGATTTCGGTGCTGGGACGCCCTCGTTTAGTAACTTGTTAAGTCTTAAGAGCGATGGCGAACTGACCACACAAAGCATTACAATGGGTGGCCATAATGTGGATGATATTGTCGTGGCAGCGGATACGCCCGCATCCGACGATACGCATCTAGCTACTGCCGGATATGTTAATACTGTTTCTGGAGCTATTGTGGCTGGGGCTGGAGGAGATATAACCGGTTCCATTTCTGATAATTATCTCCCTATAGGCACCGCTGCGGATACGATAGGGGATTTCGTTCTAGGCCTTACAGAAACTAATTCTCTTTATATAGGTGCTAATCCTGAGGGTACTACTTCTAGCGCTGAGTATAATACATCTTTGGGTATTGGGGCTTTAGATGCTATAACTACAGCAGATTACGCTATAGCTATAGGGTATAATGCCTTGACTGCTGCGACAACATCTGTTGGTAATACAGCAGTTGGTTATACTGCCTTGGAGGCGGCTGTTGCTGATGCTGAAGGTAATACAGCAATAGGTAAGAGCGCTGCTCAGGCGTTAACTGATGGAGACTATAATGTTGTTGTAGGATATAACGCTATGAAAGCCATAGATACAGGAAGCCACAATATATTTATAGGAAGGCTTGCTGGTTCTGGAACTGCGGCAACGTTGATTCAGGGTAATGTAGGTATTGGTACTCAGGCCCTCCAAAATCTCAATGGAGGGGATAATAACGTAGCTATTGGTAGACATGCAGCAGAGAGCACAACTACAGGACATAGTAGTACATATATAGGATATTATGCTGGCTATCATGAGACTACAAGTTATGGTAATGTGGCTATGGGACATGTGGCTTTACAAGGGGAAAGTGGTAAAACTAATGCTTATAATGTAGCCCTCGGATATAAAGCAATGACTAGTGCTTCAGGGTCATATAATAATGTTGCTATAGGATTTGAAGCAATGAAAGCGGATGCCTTAACAGGAGACGACAACGTTGCTATCGGTTATAGGGCTGGATTAGCTGTTACAACAGCCGCGAGCAATGTAATGATTGGGCAGAATGCAAATAAGACAGCTACGACCGGAAACTATAATGTTATTATAGGACAAGAAGCTGCTGCCACTTCGACAGGTATGGATAACGCTGTGGTTATAGGTAGACAGGCAGCTGGAGCCGGTACAGCTACCGGTGATAATGGTGTTTATGTGGGTTATCAGGCTGCGTATGATTTAACTACCGGCACTGGAAATGTAGCTATGGGATATCAGGCTTTAACAAATATTACCGAGGGTATTGATAATGTTGCTATTGGTTATAAAGCAGGTGATACAATGACCACAGCAAATGAGAATGTTCTTATAGGCCCTTGGGCTGGAGACGCCATCACGACAGGGAGCAATAATACTTTAATAGGACATGTAACTGGAGATAGAATTACGACAGGGAACCTGAATACCATGGTAGGAGCTGGTGCGGGAGGAAACTCTAGTGTAGACTTGGGAGGAGCTACTTTAATA
>Ga0208030_1001029_pt1 | contig 17543 bp, 15 predicted proteins | sample MalvirDeepMed_M9_FD_184246 | JGI IMG/M metagenome (GOLD analysis project Ga0208030, IMG submission 184246) | Marine viral communities from the Global Malaspina Expedition - Malaspina viral metaG DeepMed_M9 (SPAdes) (version 2) | ecosystem: Environmental > Aquatic > Marine > Oceanic | place...
CGGTTGCCAGCGACTGGTCCCGGAAGGCCGAATTCTTTGCCTTGCAAAAAAGGTTTGGAAAAGTGGCGGTGCTTACCGACCAACCCTGGGTGCGCCAGTCCGCCAAGATGCAAGCCGTGGCGCTGCCAGACACCGAACTGAAGGTCTACGACCTTGCCGATGAGGCGGATGCGCGCGTGTGGCTGGAAAAAGCCCCGGCAGAAACCGAAGCCGCCTGAAGCCTCAGGCCGGGCTGATGATCTCGCCGTCTTCCTTGGTGAAGCTTGTCGGCGGATTTTCCAGCAGATCAAACACCTTTTCAGAGGGACGGCACAGCGCCGTCCCTTTTTTTGTGACCACGATGGGGCGGTTCACCAGGATCGGGTGTTTCAACATCGCCTCGAACAGGATGGAATCATCGACCGAGGGATCGGTCAGGCCAAGTTCCTCAGCCGGGCTTTTCGACGTGCGCAATGCTTGTCGCGGTGTCAGGTCCGCCGCGCTCAGCAGACCCGCCAGCAATTCGCGCGTCCAGCCACGCTGCAGGTAAAGCACGATTTCCGGCTCCTCCCCGCTGGCCTTGATGATTTCCAGGACATTGCGGGACGTGCCGCACTCGGGATTGTGGTAAATCGTGACGCCCATCAGCTCGCCTCCAAAGCTCAAGCGCCTTTCAATTGCGACAGATACGGCGCGAGGTCCAGCCCCTGCGCCTTGATCCAATCAGAATTGTAGTAGGTATCAAGATACCGCTCGCCGCCATCGCAGATCAGGGTCGCAACGCTGCCCGCCTTCCCCGCGTCTCGCATCTCACGCATGAGGGTGAGCGCAGCCCAGACATTCGTGCCGGTCGAGCCACCGCACCGCCTGCCGAGAATTTCCTGCAGCCAATGCACCGTTGCGACGGATGCCGCATCCGGCACGCGCATCATGCGGTCAATCACGCTGGGGCGGAAGGATGCCTCCACGCGCGGGCGACCGATCCCCTCAATACGCGATTTGCTCTGGCTACGGATATCCGGATCGCCCGTTTCGAAATGATCGTAAAAAACAGAATTCTCAGGATCGGCGACACAGAGAGAGGTCTTCGCTGAGATATCACAACGGTAGCGAATGTATCGCCCGATCGTTGCGGAGGTGCCCCCCGTGCCGGCGCTCATCACGACCCAATCCGGCAGGGCATGCGCCTCCATCGAGAGCTGGGAAAACAGGCTTTCGGCAATGTTGTTGTTTCCGCGCCAGTCCGTCACGCGCTCGGCATAGGTGAACTGGTCCATATAGTGTCCACCGAGTTCCGCCGCGATCCGCTCGGCCTCGGCATAGATGTCAGCCGGGGGTACGGCGCGGGTCTCGCCGCCATAGAAGGCGATCTGGTCGATCTTGCTGCGCGAGACACCTTCCTGCACCACGGCGATGAAGCGCAGCCCAAGCAGACGCGCAAAATAGGCTTCCGAGACCGCCGTTGACCCGGACGAACTTTCCACGATCACCGTGTCTGGCCCGATCCAGCCATTGCAGAGACCGTAGAGATAAAGCGAGCGTGCCAGCCTGTGCTTGAGGCTGCCGGTCGGGTGGGTGGACTCGTCTTTCAGGTAAAGCGTCTGCGCTTCAAAGCCCGGCAGATCCACCTTGATCAGATGCGTGTCTGCGGACCTGTTGAAGTCTGCATTGATGCGCTGCACCGCCTCACGCACCCATTCGCGCCGTTCCCAATCGAGATGAGAAATGTCCACACCTGCCTCCCAAACCTTGTCCGTTCCGGCGTCACCATAGAGGCTTGTGGCGGGTGGGCAATCGCGATGGACAGGCGGCGGGCTACGCGGTCAGTTTTGGGATTTTTCCAGCACCGATAGCAACAATGCCTCGCCCTTCAGGCCGGCCGCCTCACGGCAGTAGGTTTCGGGACGGCATTTGTCTCGCGCAAGTTCAAGAATGATGGGGTGAATGTAGGAGGACTTCGCGATGGCGGGCGTATTCCCCAATGCGTCAGCCGCTGCCTGTGTGACGGTCTTGATGGTGACGCGGTCGCAGGACGCCAGGCTATCCACTGCGGCGACGCTCCCCTTCCACGTCCGGAAATCCTTGGCCGTGAAGGCTAATCCCAAAGTCTCCTGGATATAGGTGTTCACATCCTGAGCGACTGGGCGAACCTTCCGACAGCGAAACAGGAAAGCGCCTCGCTCTTCGAGAAAGCCGTCCAGTGTCTTCGCAAGCAGCTTGTCACGCATCTGGACCCGGCGAGGTGTCCCGCCTTTGCCCTTATAGGCACAGATGACACGCTGGCCCTCAATCGTCACATGGGATTTTCGCAGGCTGACCGCACCATAGGTCTTCCGGCCGGAACGCCCAATCCGCAAGGCGCCCTTGTCCAGCAAGCGAACAATCGCGGCCAGTCTCACCTCTCTCGGACAGTCGGAATAGGTCAAGTCATGACGGACGCGGCGGCGCAGCTCCGGCAAGGCATGTCCGAAGGCGATGAGATCGTCAAACTTGGCCGAGTTGCGCGCAGCGGCCCATGTTGGGTGATAGCGATACTGAAGTCTGCCGGCTTCGTCGCGTCCTGTCGCCTGAATATGGCCGCGCGGATTCGGACAGATCCAGATGTCTTTCCAGGCGGGCGGCAGCACCAGCGCGCGGCACCGTTCCGCCCGCTTTCCCTTCAATGTCTGTCCTTTGTCATCCTGGAAGGTGAAACCTTTCCCTCGGCGCTTGCGGGTCCAGCCTTTGGCCGCCGGATCGGATCGCACAAGACCGATTGCCTCTGCCGTCACGCCTTCGCGACAGAGCGTATCGGGAGCGGAACTGAAGGGCATGGACGTTTCTCTCGGATGATGAATGCCGAGATCAACGATGGAAGAGACGCGCCGGTTCCCGTCCTTTGCGAAGGCTTAGTCTGCGTCGAGGAACTGGCCTAGATTGTCCTTGAATTCCGGCCAGGTGATCTCGAACAACGGGTCGCCATCCGCGCCCTTGCCCTCCAGCTTTCGGAAGCCGAACATTTCGCCCATGCGCAGGATGCTGCGGCGTTCGACCTGCATGATGAAGGGTACGGTTTCGAGATCGAAATCAGACGCAACCTTCCAGATATGGTGGACATGATTGCGCACGAGCCGCCGAATTGCGGCAGAGCCATCTGCCTTGCCGCCGGCCGGGCGGTAAGTGGTCAGCATACCAATCGCAAACAGGAGGATACAGTCGCATGGCTCCCCTTTTGCTGCGACATGAATGTCCATTACATCGTGATCTGACAATACACCCCGCTTGTAGAGGTGTGTCGCAGTCGAGTTCAACGGAATAACCATGGAGATACCCATCCGTTCCCCGGTTTCATCCAGCACGAATGCAAAGCTTTGCGGATAGCGGTCATGAACGCTGGTGTTGCGCAACAGCTTGTCGACATAGTCCCCGGAATAGTTTGCGCTTTCCTCGAAACACTCGGCGTTCATGCGGCTGAATTCCTTCAGCGCGTCATTGTCCGACACGATTTCCAGCTCATGCGCAGGAAAGCGCAATTCGCCTAGCTCGGCCAGGGAGCTGAGATCCTTGATCAGGTGCGGCTGGCGCTTCTTCACGATCCGCTCAGCCACCTTCTCGGCCGGGTTGCGGGTCAGCAGATAGCGCAAGAGTGGCAGGGCGACGACGAGGGTCAGCGTCACAGATTGCGCAAGCCCCACCGTGTTGAATACGAACGCGCTCAGCTCGCTTGCCTCACTCGCCCAGTTTGCAAATTGCGGGAAGAAAGCGGATGTCAGGCGAACGACCGTACTGACGAACAGCACGACCAGCACGCCGATCCAGATCCACCGCTCAAACCGAGAGAGGTCGGTCAGCCCCTTCTGGACTTTTCTGAATATGCCCGCTGCTTTCATGTGCCTGCCCGCCAAAACCTGTGTTCCGCGCGGCAGATAGGCCGGGTTTGCCTTGCGGGGCAAGGCTTCCGCGTCGACAGGCTTGGAGCCGCGAACGTTTGGCGTAAGATTGCGCAAAGGGAGAACAGGATGAAACAGATAACAGGAATTGCCGCATCGCTGCTTGTGATGACCAGTGTCGCGGGCTGTGCGGGCCAGAGCGCTGTGCTGCCGGAAACGGGCATCACCCATGATGCGGACCATCCACCGGCGCTGGTGGAAATGAATTTCCAGAGCCACGGCAAGCGGTTGAACGGTCTTGTCTATGTTGCCGATGGCCCCGGCCCGCACCCGACCGTTCTGCTGTTGCACGGCTTTCCGGGCAACGAGAAGAATCTTGACCTGGCTCAGGATCTCCGCGCGAACGGATTCAATGTCCTGTTCTTTCACTATCGCGGCGCGTGGGGCAGCGAGGGCGATTTCTCCTTCACGCACGTGATTGAAGATGTGGCCTCAGCCGCTGACCATGTTCGCACCAACGCCGACGCCTACCGGAGCGATCCGGACAAGATCATCCTGATCGGGCATTCGATGGGCGGGTTCGCCGCGCTGGCTGCTGGTGCAAAGGATGAGACGATCGCGTGCGCTGCGGGGCTCGCCCCGGCAAACTTCGCAGTCGTGGCGGACGCCATCTCCGCAAGCGCGGACATGAAGGCCGGATTTTCCGCCTATGGTGATACGCTGCAAATGCTGGCCGGAACATCTGGTGATGCGCTGGTCCGTGAGCTGATCGAAAATCGGGACGCGTTTGATATTGCGGCCATTGCGCCGGAGTTTGCAGGACGCAACGTGCTGATCATTGCAGCCGACGAGGATGAAGCCGTGCCGCTGGAGACAGTCGTTCAGCCCCTCATGGAGGCTTACACCCAGAGCCCGGACGTGAACGCCACGACGCTCACTCTTTCGGGCGACCATTCCTTTTCATGGTCACGCGAGGAGATGATCGCATCCGTTCTGGATTGGGTGGAGGTGTGCCGCTAGTTCGGGCGGTGCTCGTCGCCATCGCCGCTCCAGAAGCGCTTGATGCGGCCCAGGAAGCCTTCGCTCTCCGGATGGCAGTCAGCGCCTGTGCACTCGCAGAATTCGCGCATCAGCTCTTTCTGGCGGGCTGACATGTTTCGCGGCGTTTCGACAAACATTTCCACGAACAAGTCGCCCGTATGGCCTGACTGGCGCACGGATGGCATGCCCTTGCCGCGCAGGCGCAGCTTGCGGCCTGTCTGCGCGCCTTCCGGCACGACAACACGGGCGCGGCCACCATCAATGGTCGGGATCTCGATCTCGCCGCCCAGCGCGGCGGTCGCCATCGGCACCGGCGCGCGGCAATAGAGGTTCGGGCCATCGCGTTCGAAAATGTCATGTTCGACAACATCGACGAAAATGTAGAGGTCGCCGCTCGGGCCGCCCAGTTCGCCCGGTTCGCCCTCACCTGACAGGCGGATGCGCATACCGCTCTCCACGCCTGCCGGGATCTTTACTTGCAGCTTGCGTTCTTCGCGGACCTGACCGACGCCGCCACATTCCTTGCAGGGCTTCTTGATGATCTTGCCCTTGCCGCCACAGCGGACGCAGGTGCGCTCCATCGTGAAGAAGCCTTGCTGTGCGCGCACGCGGCCCGCGCCGTCACACGTGTCACAGGTTTCCGGCTGTGTGCCCGGCGCGGCGCCAGACCCGTCACAGCCTGTACAGGGCACGGCCTGTGGGACATGGATGGTTTCTTCCTTGCCGGCCCAGGCTTCGGCCAGCGTGATTTCCAGATCGTAGCGCAGGTCCGAACCGCGCTGTGGCCCGCCCCGGCGACGACCGCCGCCAAAGCCGCCCGCACCAAATACCTGGCTGAACAGGTCGGAGAAGATGTCTTCCGGATTGGCGCCCTGGCCGAACGGGTTGCCTCCGCTCCCGCCGCCATTTTCAAAGGCACCATGCCCGAACCGATCATAGGCGGCACGCTTCTGGCCGTCGCTCAGAATTGCGTAGGCTTCGCCCACTTCCTTGAATTTCTCTTCGGCTTCCGGATTCCCTGCATTCTGGTCAGGATGATACTTCATCGCCAGCTTGCGGTAGGCGGACTTCAGCTGTTTCTCGTCCGCATCCTTGGATACGCCCAAAATCTCGTAATAGTCGCGCTTGCTCATGGAATGGCTATCGTCTTCCAGGATTGTCTCACATCAGCCGCTCATGTGGGGGAGCACTGCGCGACGTGCAAGGGATCGTCACAGGTCGCGCAGCGTCAGGACGGGTATCAGCTGGGGCCAACAGGCGTTGTCGGGAAGGATTGCACACCCCCCTCGACCAGTTCTGCCCCGCCGGGCTGAATCTGCATCACGGCCAGGCCACGCTCGGATGTGCCGTCAATGCGGAAGCGGAACAGGCCATTTACGCCGAAGAAGCCGTCGGGATCGGTCACGCCGCCATAGGTCAGGCTGTCATCGGCGGCCAGACGGACGGTCAGCGCTGCGGCATCATAGGCCAATGCAGCCAGGTCAGTCGGCGCGCGGCCATAGATCCGACGATAGGTCTGGGTGAAGGCCGTCTTGTTGTTGGGATCAGTCGAAGCGTAATAGCCGCCGCGCAGGGTTGGCTCACGCCAGATGCTGGAATCGTCCCAGTATGACGTACCGATCAGTTTCACCTGACGCATGTCGACGCCATTATATGGCAGCAGCGGCGCGACAGACAGCAGTTTCACTCCGCGCTCCGGAATCATCACGGCGACACGATCCAGACGCCCGGACAGTTCATTTTTGAGAACATTGGCGATCTGACGCGCTTCAGCGCCAGCGCCGCTGTCTTCGCCGTAAAATGCCGAGGCAGCCAGCACTGCGCCCAGACGCGGGGCTTCGTAACGCATCGCCGCTTCGATCTGGCGGCCATACTCAGAGCGTGGCCCCAGGAAAACGAACGTATCCACGCCGCGCGACGCGACATACTCCATCACACGCCGCACTTCTTCGTCAGGCGTGATTGAAGCGAGATAGGCCCCGCCCCCGGCGGCAGACCGGTCATTCGAGAAGCCGATAACCGGCACGTCTTCCTTGCGGGCTTTTTCCCGCACGGTTTTCACATTCGCCCCAAAGAGCGGGCCTAGAACAACATCCACCTTGTCTTCAAAGGCTTCATCAAGGCGCGCTTCCGCAACAGACGTCTTGCCGGCGGTGTCCTTTGGGATGATCAGGAAATCCTTGTCGGCATATTCGAACAGCGCCAGCTCAATTCCGGCGAGCATGCTTTCAGCCTCGGCGCGAACATTCGCGTTCGGGTGAGAGAAAGGCAGCAGCACAGCGGCGCGCTTGATCTCACGGCCCTGCATGAAGGGTGGTGTCAGGCCCCGGTCTCCCCGTCCCCGGCGCATGTCGTCGAGATCTTCAATGTCAGTGATTTCGATTTCTTCGCCCGGCACATCGCCAAGATCCCGAGGGACACCGGTAACCGGTTCGTCACGCGGCTGTCCGGTGCCAATCGGCACTGGCTGGCGCGCTGGCGCTGTGGCACAGGCTGTGGCCAGAAGCAGCGAAGCCAACAGAAGACTTGGCGCGGGAAGCTTCCTGAGCAATGGTTGAAGCAATGTCATCTCCTGATCCTTCTGACTCCGGGGCGATTCCCGCCTCCGCCGACTCTAGGCCCGGCCACCCCAAGGGGCAACCGGCTGTATCTCTGGATCCGGGTCTCTATGTGGTTTCCACCCCGATCGGCAATCTGCGCGACATCACCCTGCGCGCACTCGACGTGCTGGCCGCTGCCGATGAGGTTCTGGCAGAGGACACGCGCTTCGCCGGAAAGCTGATGTCGGCCTATGGGATTAAAGCGCGGCTCAGCCCCTATCATGACCACAATGGGGCGGAACGGAGACCGGGCCTGATCTCGGCCTTGCAGGACGGCGCCAGGATCGCGTTGATCTCTGACGCCGGTACGCCGCTTGTCTCGGATCCGGGCTGGAAGCTGGCGCATGAAGCGCTTGAGGCCGGCGTAAAGGTCATCCCCGTGCCGGGTGCATCGGCCATGCTGGCTGGTCTCGTGGCCAGTGGCTTGCCAAGTGACAAATTCCTGTTCGCGGGCTTCCTGCCGCCAAAATCCGGCGCACGGAAGTCTGCCGCGGAGGCGCTGAAAGCTGTGCCGGGCACGCTGATCTTCTATGAAAGTGGCCCCCGTCTTGCCGACGCGCTGGCAGACCTTGCTGCCGTGCTCGGACCGCGTGACGCTGCGGTGACCCGGGAGCTGACCAAACTGTTCGAGGAAACGCGGCGCGGCACGCTGGCAGACCTTGCCGCGCACTATGCAGAAGCCGGCCCGCCACGCGGGGAAATCGTGCTGCTCGTCGGCCCACCGGGCGAAGCGGAAGTGACTGCCGAAGGCCTGGACGCTGCGCTGCGCGACGCCCTGCAGGACCATCCGACCAAGGCCGCCGCCAATGCCGTTGCCGAAGCGCTCGGCCTGCCCAAGCGGGAGGTTTATCAGCGCGCCTTGCAATTGAAGGCCGATGGCTAACGCGCGGCGCCCAAGCGACAAACGCACGGCCGCCGAGCGACGTGGCCGAACCGGCGAGACCTATGCCGCGCTCTTCCTACGCCTCAAGGGCTATCGCATCCTCGCGCATAGGGTGCGCACACCGGTAGGTGAGATTGACCTGATCGCGGAAAAGTCCGGTACGATCGTGTTTATCGAGGTGAAAGCCCGCAAGCGTGAGGCAACGGCGATTGATGCGGTCAGCGTACATGCGTGGCAGCGCATCGCCCGCGCAGCCGAAAACTGGATGGCCAAGCGGCCGCAATACTCACAGCATGGGTGGCGCTACGATTTGATCGGCATTGTGCCGGGTCGCCTGCCAATTCACCTGCGCGATGCCTGGCGGCCGGGCATGGCCTGAAGCATTAACCGTCCTCAGGTTTTGGGTTCGGCCTTCGGCGCGTTCTTGGCTGGGTCTTTGCCCTGCGACTTTGCACGCTTGCGGTAAACGCGCGTCAGCGGGCTTTTTGCCATTGGAATGTAGCGTGACTTCTTGCCGATGATGCGCGGACGGCGCTTGATGCCGATGCGCAGCAGCGTGAAGACGGCCAGCACAAGATAGACGCCCGCGATATACCAGAACAAGGCTGCAGGCTCGAACGCGCTCATGACCAGCGCGCCGACCAATGCACCAACGACAGACCCGACGCCGTAAAGCAGCAGGAGGCCGCCACTGGTCGCAACCGCCTTGCCGACGGCTGCGTGATCATTGGCGTGGGCAGCGCAGATGCCGAACACAGGAATGATGAAAGCACCGAACAGGAAGCTGAAGCCCAGCATGGCGTTCTCTGACAAGCCCGCAAACGTGGCAAGCAAGGCTGACGCCCCGGTGCCCAGCAGGGAGCTGGCGAAAATCACCATGCGGCGGTCAATCTTGTCTGACAGCCAACCGGTTGGGAACTGGAACAGGCCCGCCCCGATGATGGCGGTACTCATGAAGGCTGCGATCGCTGCCGCGCCATAACCGAGTTCCTGCACATAGACCGGTGCCATGCCCCAGAAGGCAGCATTGGCGAGGCCCGTCGCCGCCGCGCCAATCGCGCCGACCGGCGAGACCTTGTAGAGCTGCACGATGTCCAGCTTCGCCGTTTCCAGCGGCGCGGGTGATGAAGACCGGGTCAGGGCCACAGGCACGAGCGCAATGGAGATCAGGATGGACACCAATACGAACAGCTGGAAGCCCTCAGGCGGCGCGATGGCGAGCAGGCCGTTGCCAATAGTCACGGCGCCAAGGTCAACAATCCGATAGACCGACAGGATCTTGCCGCGGTTCTCATTCGTTGCGCGTTCATTGATCCAGCTTTCCAGAACCATGGTCAGGCCCGCAAAGCTGAAACCCGTGATGAAGCGCAGACCGCCCCACGCAATCGGCTCGACAAAGAGGATGTGCGCCAATGCGCTCGACGAAGCGATGGAGGCGAGGGCCACGAAGGCGCGGATATGCCCAACGCCCTGAATCATGCCGGGCACAAGGCGGCACCCGAGAATGAACCCGGCATAATAGGCCGACGCCAACAAGCCGATGACAGTGGTCGGGAAGCCCTCGATGTCGCCGCGCACGGACAGGAGGGTGCTCTGCAAGCCGTTCCCGGCATACAGGATGGCCGCAGCGAACAAGAGGGCAGCAATGGCGGAGATAGATCTGAACATTCCAGCCTCGTAAGCGCGGTCATTCCTGGAGCGGGCGAACACCGAAGCGAACACGATGCACGAAGCTGCGTTCCAATCGCGGCTGTAGAAATCCCGACTCCACCTGTCAATGATTGACGTGCGCCAATCTTCCCCAGCCTGAACCGTGATGCAACCACCCGGCCCGCCAGCCGTTGCTTGAGGGGGAATTGATACGAAAAGGAAGACGATGATGCCTGGCCTGCTGGTGAACGGAGAGTGGAAGCAGAAAGACGAGTTCGCCGGAGATGACGGCAAGTTCGACCGTGAAGATTCCGCCTTCCGCAATTGGATCACGCCGGATGGCTCTCCCGGCCCGGATGGACAGGATGCCGTAAAGGCCGAGGCGGGCCGGTTCCACCTCTATGTGTCCTATGCGTGCCCGTGGGCCCATCGCGCGCTTATCTTCCGCCATCTGAAAGGACTCGAGGACTTGATCCCGGTCAGCGTGGTTCACCCGCATATGCTGGATGAAGGATGGGAGCTGAAGACGGATTTTCCAGGCGCGTCCGGAGACCCGCTCTATGGGAAGGAATACCTGCACCAGATCTACACAAAGGCGAAGTCGGACTATTCCGGCAAGGTGACCGTGCCGGTTCTCTGGGACAAACAGGAGGAAACCATCATCAACAATGAAAGCGCCGAAGTCATCCGGATCTTCAATACCGCTTTCAACGAAATCACCGGAAACAAAGCCGACTTCTATCCTGCTGATTTGCGCGATGAGATCGATCATGTGAATGCGCGCGTCTACGAACCGGTGAACAATGGCGTCTACAAATGCGGCTTTGCCCAGACACAAGATGCCTATGACGAGAACATCGTGCCCTTGTTCGACGCGCTGGACTGGCTTGAGCAGCGCCTGTCAGATGGCCGCGAATGGCTGGTAGGTGATCAGCTGACGGAGGCCGACATTCGCCTGTTCACCACGCTGGTCCGGTTCGATCCGGTCTATTTCGTGCATTTCAAGTGTAACGTGAAAATGATCCGTCAGTATGATGCACTCAGCGCCTACATGAAGCGCATTCATGACATGCCGGAGGTGAAACCGACCGTGCATTTCGACCACATCAAACAGCATTATTATTACTCGCATGCACACATCAATCCGTACCGGATCGTACCGCGGGGCCCTCGCGACACTGTCTCCTGATACAGGCGACAGTTGTGCCGCACCCCGTATAACCCCTGATTGAGATTGTCCTCCAAGAAACTGTATCCTCCCAATGACGCCATACACAGGAGGGCGACATGGATGGGAGCTTCCCGATTCCGGAGATTGAAAGCGGGCGGGCAGACGCCGCCTTTCGTGAAGAGGTGGATGCCTTTCTCGATGCTGAGCTGACCGAAGAACTCCGCGCGGCTGGCCGGGAAACCACGGGGCTGAAATCCCCACGTTGGGCATGCGACGCATGGCGCAAACGCCTGCTCGCGAGAGGATGGTTTGCGCCGTCCTGGCCAATTGAACATGGCGGCGCAGACTGGAGTGCGGCGCAGCGGTTGTATTTCGAGAATGCCTGCGCACAGCGTGATGCGCCCATCATCATGAATTCCGGCGTCCGTACAATCGGCCCACTGATTATTGCAGAAGGTAGCGAGGACCAGAAAGCCCGCTACCTGCCCGCCATCCTGAATGGCGAGCATGAATGGTGCCAGGGTTTTTCCGAGCCGCAAGCCGGATCAGATTTGTCAGCCCTGTCTTTGCGCGCAACGCGAGATGGCGATGATTTCATCCTGAATGGCAGCAAGGTCTGGACCAGCTTCGCGCAATATGCCTCGCATATGTTCCTGCTGGCGCGATGCGAAGAAGGTAGTGCGGGACGTGATGGCCTTGTCTTTCTGCTCGTTGAGATGAACCGTCCCGGAATCCGGGTGCGTCCCATCGACTTCATCAGTGGCGAGACGGAAACGAATGAGGTTTTCTTTGACAATGTCCGAACGCCCGCCGCCGATCGTATCGGAGACATTGGCGAAGGTTGGAGAGCCGCAAAGGCATTGATGGCGATTGCGCGGTCAAACAACACGACCACCGGCCTGCTCCGCCGCGCCCTGCGGGCCGCCAAGCGAGGCATGACAGGTCTTGCGCCGTCTCAGGATCTCTACAATCTGGCCATGAAGGTCGACACGTTTGAAGCATTGGAGGCGCGCGTTGCCAGTGGGGAAATGCCCGTCGGTTCCGCGGCGAGCTCTTCTGTGCTCAAAGTGATCGCCACGGAACTGCATCAGGCAATTACACAGGCAGGCCTCGGCCTGGCCCCGAACAGTGACTTTGCACAAGCGAAATATCTATCGACCCGCGCCGCCACGATTTATTCCGGCACCAGCGAGGTGCATCGGAACATATTGGCGCACGCCATCGGCTGCCCCTGATCAGCGTCCGTCTGCAGCGCGAATGACCTCCGCGAGGCTCAGGCCAGCGCTTTGTCCTTTGCGGGGGCATCTGCGCCCTTCCGGTCATAGACAAATTCCTCGCTGTCCAGATCGATCAGCGGCATCTCGTCTTTCTCGCGCCAGTAGTCCTGCGAGTGTTGCCAGATGTCATGCGCGCCACGCTTCGGCATCAGGTGTAGCGAACGCATCATGTAGCCGGGGTTGAAATTGTCCGGGTCCATCCAGGGCAGGATTTCCATATCCTTGTCTTGCTCGCGAAGCTCAACGCGCACTTCCTTCGCCCCCTTGTCGTCCATATGCTTCAGCAGGCGGCTGATGAAATCGCCCATCAGATCAACCCGCAAGGTCCAGCTGGCGCGGAAGTACCCGAACACCCAGGCCATGTTCGGCACACCCGTGAACATCATGCCGCGATAGGTAACCGTCTGACTGAAATCAATGGGCTGGCCATCCCTCGAGAAGGGAATGTCACCGAGCACGGATAGATTGAACCCGGTGGCGGTGATGATGATATCCGCCTGAAGCTCCTCGCCGGATTTCAGCAGGATGCCACGTTCGGTGAACCGGTCGATATGGTCGGTTACGACGCTGGCCTTGCCGCTGGCGATGCCCTGAAACAGGTCGCCATCCGGGACGAAGGCGATGCGTTGCTGCCACGGGCGGTAATTCGGGGTGAAATGAGGATCGATGGGATAATCCGGCCCCAGCAGATCGCGAACGCCCTTTAGCAGTTCGGCCCTCACAATGTCCGGCTGCTTCTGGGCCAGTTCCGTGAATTTCGCTTGGTCGAACAGAACACGCTTGCGAATGATCTTGTGGATCCAGTCCGCGTCCACGCCTTCTTCCCGCAGCGCATCGGCCAACTCGTTCACATTGCGGCCCGGCGTGAAATAGGTGGGGGAGCGTTGCAACAGCGTGACATGCTCGCACTCGCCCGCAATGGCCGGCACCACAGTGGCCGCCGTCGCGCCAGAGCCGATACAGATAACCTTCTTGCCATTGAGGTCTACATCATCAGGCCAGGTTTGCGGATGAATGATCTGTCCCCGGAAGTCCTGCATGCCGTCCCATTCGGGCGTGTACCCCTCCTCATGGTTGTAATAGCCTTGGCACATCCACAGAAAGCCGGCCGTGAAGACCTGCGTGTCACCCGTGTCCGAGCGCTTCGCGGTGACGGTCCAGACCTTGCCCTCGGATGACCAGTCCGCCGAAACGATCCGGTGATTGTACCGGATGTGTTGGTCCAGATCGTTCTCTTCGATGACCTCGCCCATATAGGCGAGGATCTCATGCGCCGCCGCGATGGGCGCGCCTTCCCACGGCTTGAAGCGATAGCCGAATGTATAAAGGTCACTATCGGACCGGATGCCCGGATAGGTGTGCGTGCGCCATGTGCCGCCGAAATCACTCTGCGCTTCCAGCACGCAGAACGACTTTCCCGGAGACTGGTGCCGCATGTGCCAGGCCGCCCCGACACCGGAAATGCCCGCCCCGACAATCAGGACGTCAAAATGCTCTGAGGGCGTGGCGGCAGGTGATGTGGGCATGTTTTCCTCCGGGGTGCCGGGCCATCATTTACGGGCCCTGGTCGATACTGGTTTCACTGAACCAGTTTGTGCCTCTCTTATCACTCGGGAAATACCCGTATTGTAAGGCGTGACCTCGCGGCAGGCGGCACATTGCACGCCATGCCTTCTCATTGCCCCATTCCTGAAGCAATTAACCTGTTGAAAAATCGAATTCGGGTATCTGGAACACATGGCGAAAACACCCAGAAAACCGCCCACAAAGGCAGGCAAGACGACAGGCGCCCGCGCCATAAAGGTGCGACGCTCGCGCTTCGGTTTCCTGAAGACCCGCGCCGGGCGTTATCTGATGCTGGTCCTGCTGATCGCGCTGCTGGCCGGGGCCGGTTGGGCCTTCTGGAAGTGGCGCTCTCTCTATTTCGGCATGCCCAGCCTGCCGCCCGTGGCGGAGCTGTGGGATGCCAAGCGCGAACCCGCCATCGAATTCGTGGATCGCAATGGGAACACGCTGGATGTTCGCGGCCCGCGCTATGGGCGCGCGACCGATGTCAGCCGCCTGCCCGACCATGTACCGCAGGCCTTCATCGCCGCCGAAGACAAACGCTTCTATGAGCATGATGGCGCAGACGACGCGGCCATCGCCCGCGCGGCCTGGTCTAACATGCGCGCCGGAGAGACCGTGTCCGGTGCATCCACCATCACCCAACAGCTGATCAAGAACCTCGTTCTGGACAGCCGCCAGACCATCTCCCGCAAGGCGCAGGAGATGAAACTGGCACGCGAGTTGGAGAAGAAGCTCACAAAAGACGAGATTCTGTCGCTCTATCTGAACAGAGTGTATTTCGGCGCGGGTCTCTACGGTATTGATGCTGCCTCACGCTATTATTTCGGCAAGCCGCCAGAGGAATTGTCGGTGCCGGAGGCCGCCATCCTCGCTGCACTGCCCAAGGCCCCGTCCAAACTTAATTTGCGCGATAATCTGGAAGGCGCCAAATCCCGCCAGCTTTATGTGCTGCAGCAGATGCAGGATCTCGGCTTTATCACACAGGATGAGGTCACCGAGGCCATCGAGACCGATATCACCATCATCGATGCGCCGGATTACGACCCCCAACTCGGCTATGTGATGGATACCGTCGCCGACCGGGTGAAGCTGATGCTACCCCGCCCGCCGGGCGACATGGTGGTGACCTTGTCGATTGATGTCGAGCTGCAGCAGAAGATCCACGCCAAACTGAATGAGCGGATGGAGAAAGATGGTGAAGCCGCCAAGGCGAGCCAGGCCGCTGCGCTCGTGATTGACCGCGAGGGGCGCGTCGTCGCCCTCGTCGGCGGCCGAGACTTTACCGAGTCCGAATTCAACCGCGTCACCCAAGCCAAACGCCAGCCGGGCTCCAGCTTCAAACCATTCGTCTATGCGGCAGCGCTTGAAAGCGGCTTTTCTGCCTATGACGTATTCGAGGACGCGCCGCTCTCCATCGGAAAGTGGAAGCCCGAAAACTATGGCGGCGGTTTCCTTGGCCCGATGACCCTCAGCGAAGCCATGGCCCGCTCCACCAATACCGTCGCTGCAGAGCTGACTCAGGAAGCCAGCGAAGAGAGCGTCATCGGCGTTGCCCGCCGGTTTGGCATCACCACTCCGTTGAAGCCTTTCCCATCCATCGCGCTTGGCAGTCAGGAAGTGTCGCTGTGGGAGATCACCCGCGCCTTCGGCACATTCCAGTCAGGTGGCCTCCGCATGGACCCTTGGCTGATTGAAAAGATCGAGAATTCGCGCGGCGACGTGCTCTATACGCGGCCGGATTACAATCGCGACCGTGTATTCGATCATGAATTGGCAAAAGAGATGAACGGCATGCTGTCGCGTGTGACGAATGCCTCCTTCGGAACCGGCCAGCGCGCCAAATTCGGCAACTGGACCGTCGCGGGCAAGACCGGCACCAGCCAGGACTGGCGCGATGCCTGGTTCATTGGCTTCTCCAATGCCTATGTTGGCGGGGTGTGGATCGGCAATGATGATGACAGCCCGATGGCGAAAGTTTCCGGCGGTGGCCTGCCCGCCGATCTCTGGTCGGACATCATGGAAATCGCACATGCCGGCATGCCACCCGAACCGCTGCTTGGCGCCGAAGTTGGCATGGAGATGAGTGAAGCGGCGGAAGAGCGCATTACGTTCTATCGCGGCATGGCCCAGGCCTTCGCCACGGCGTCCAGCTCCCGAACCGGCAGCGGCGTGCGCGTTATCCGTCAGTAACAGCCGCTATGACGCTGGGCCTTTCCCGCGACCTGCAAACCGCCTAAAGACCGCGCATGTTTGATCCTGTTGTCTACGAAACCTTGATGCTCGCGCTGGAAGATGGCGCCGTGACCCTACCTGAAAACGGGCCGGTCCTGTTCCTGCGCGCGGAAGTGACGCCCTATTTGTCCCAGCTGCCGAAAGACCGGCTGGTCTGCCAGAACAGTTTCAAGCCGGATCATGACGCACTGAAGGCCGCCGGGTTCGAGGTTCTGCCGCCTGAGGCCGAACACTTTCCCGCTGCGCCGCTGACGCTGATCCTGCCACCGCGCCAAAAGGACGAGACGCGCGCCCTGCTCGCCCGCGCCCTGCGGGATGCGCCGGAGGGCGGTACACTTCTCGCCTGCTTGCCAAACACGCTCGGCTCGAAGACCATTGAGAAACTACTCCGCGAAATCGCCGGCGAAACTGAAGCGCTGTCCAAGAACAAGTGCCGCGCCTTCTGGGCCGTGAAAGACAGCAGTCGGATCAACACCGTTCTGATGGACGAATGGATCGCCCTTGATGCGCCGCAGACGATGGAAGGTGGCGTTTCCAGCCGCCCGGGCCTGTTCTCATGGAACAGGATCGATGCGGGCTCCGAATTACTGGCAGACAGTATTCCGGAATACATCAAGGGACGCGGCGCTGACTTTGGCGCAGGGCAAGGATTCCTGACGCGCGAAGTCCTCAATAATTGTCCGCATGTGGAACATATGACGCTGCTGGAAGCCGAGCATCGCGCCCTGCCCTGTATCGCAGAAACGCTGTCCGGCTTTGACAATTGGGACGCGCAATGGGCGGACGCGACGAAAGATGCCGGCACGGCGCTGTACGACTTCGTCGTGATGAACCCACCTTTCCACGTAGGCCGGGCCGACGCAGCATCCCTCGGACAGGATTTCATCCGCGCCGCCGCAAAGGCGCTGAAGACCGGCGGACAACTCTGGCTCGTCGCCAATCGGCACCTGCCCTATGAACAATTACTGGGCGAATGCTTCAAGGCACATGAAATGCTGGAAGACGCTGGTGGCTACAAGATCATCCGCGCGGAGAAACCGAAGCGGAAGCGATGAAGACTGATCGTCAGCTTGCGAAATATCTCGCCAATCTCGGCTATGGCAGCCGCAAGGAAATGGAGGCTGCCATCCAGTCTGGTCGGGTCACGGGGTCAGGCGACAATTTGCGCTTCGACGATGAACCGCTCGATCCTGCGCCGGGCATGGTTCTGATGATGAACAAGCCCGCGGGCTTTACCTGCTCGCGCGCCGACCAGGGCCGACTGGTCTATGA
>Ga0208030_1001035_pt1 | contig 17459 bp, 18 predicted proteins | sample MalvirDeepMed_M9_FD_184246 | JGI IMG/M metagenome (GOLD analysis project Ga0208030, IMG submission 184246) | Marine viral communities from the Global Malaspina Expedition - Malaspina viral metaG DeepMed_M9 (SPAdes) (version 2) | ecosystem: Environmental > Aquatic > Marine > Oceanic | place...
AAAGGAAACTCAAATTTATATTTATCTATAAATGCTTGCCTATTTTTATGCCACGAATCTCTTCCTGCTAGTTCTCCACTAGAGTTATGAATTATTAAAATAGGGGCTGCTTTATTGTGATATCCCTTTTCGTGTGCTCGCATTGTATAAGTAATATCATAAAAATCCCAGTTACCTTCGAACTCTTCTGGTTTATCTAAACCAATATCTTTAATTGTACTAGCTTTAGCTGCTAAGAATAATCCATCTAGTACAACAACCCTTCTGTAAGGTCCATAAAAAGTAGTATTACAATCTGTTAAAGAATTTCCATGAAAAACCATACCAGAATGCTTATTCAATTTCCACTGCTCCTGATCCCACCATACAGCATTATTGCTTAATTCAGTTGTGCCTGCGGGTCCAATGAAGCCTACATCTTTTTGTAGTAAAAGCTCTCTTGTGAGAACAGATCTAAAATGTTCAGAAGTGGAAACAATTTCCACATCATCGTGGCACATTATAATGATGTCGTTAGGGTTGGGATTTACTTTATCAAAGGCTTTTTGATATCCTTCAAAAATAGAATTTGCTCCAACAAGCAATTTAACCTCTACTTTTGCCCTAGATAAATAGGAGACTAATTTTTCAGTAGTCTTGCTTAGTTTCTTACTGCGTGTACAAATAAAAGCGTAAATAGAACTATTCATAAGATATAATAGAATATAATGGAAGAAAATCAAGAAAAACATTGGTCAGAAATGAGTAAATCGGAACTCATTGAGGATTTTCGCAAAAGTAAAGAGGATCCTAAATATTTTATCAGAAGATACATTAAGATTATTCACCAACTTAGAGGGGAAATTTGTTTTGATTTATACCCCTTTCAAGAAAGAATTATTGATGATCTGCAAGATAACAGATTCAATATAATCAGAAAATTCAGGCAGGCGGGCATTACTACCTTAGCTTGTGCTTATGGTTTGTGGATTGCTCTTTTTCAGTCTAATAAAACTATTCCTATCCTCTCAATAGGTGATACCGAATCTACAGAAGTTCTCGCCAGAATTAAACTGATGTATGATGAACTTCCTCCTCACTATAAGCCTGGGTTAACTAAAAGCACGGAACACGCACTATTCTTAGGAAATGGATCTAAGATCCTCTCTCGTCCATCTAAGAAAACTTCTGGACGATCCTTGTCTGGATATCTCCTAATTATTGATGAGGCTGCTTTCATTGAGAATATTGATGATATTTGGGCTGCTGTTTATCCAATCATTTCAACAGGTGGTCGTGTATTTATTATTTCTACGGTTAACGGTACAGGCAACTGGTACTACGATACTTATACAAGAGCCAAAGAAGAAACAAACGAATTTAATGCAATTGACATTCATTGGAAGGAGCATCCTGAATATTGGTATAATTCAAAATATGATGATCTGTATAAAGAGTGCATGAGTTTAGATAAAAAGTACAATGTTAATACTTGGTTAGATATTACTCAAAGTAACATTGGAAATAAGAGATGGCTTCAAGAATATGAAATGGAGTTTCTTGGAACAGGAGAAACTTTTATTGATGGTGGAATTCTACGAGAACTTTCTAAGAGGGTATCTGAAGACTATTATATAAAGTACAATAATAGGATGCGTGTATGGAAAGATCCAGACCCTAACTATGAATACGCTATTGGAGTAGATGTGTCATTAGGGAGAAATAGAGACTATTCAGCATTTCATATTATTAATTTATATAACGGAGAGCAAGTGGCTGAGTTTTATTCTAACAAAACACCAATTAATGAGTTGGCTGAAATATTAAACCGTGAAGCTGTTCTATACAATACAGCTTATGTTTTAATCGAACGAAATACTATAGGAAATAATTTAATTGATTGGTTATATAATATTTTAGAGTATGAAAATCTTTGGTGTGATGAAAAAGGAGACTTCGGTTTTCAAATCACTACTAGAAACAGAGAGTCTCTTCTTGCTAGTTTAGAGGAGGCTATTAGGACAAATGTGGTTAAAATTACATCTGAAAGAACAGTAAAAGAACTACTCACCTTTGTTGTAAACGAGAGAGGGAAGGCAGAAGCAGACAGAGGAAACCATGATGATTTAGTTTCTAGTCTTTCTTTAGCTGTTTATGGACTAAATACTTTAATAGAGGACTCACTTATAGAGCATGAATCAATTCCCCACAAGGAAAGTAAGCCACTAGTGCCTACTTCCACGAATAAAGCTAAACTTCACACCTCCTTCGGAGGCATCACAGAGGAAGATCTAAAATGGCTAATGAAATAGACGAACAAGAACAAGAACAAGAACAAGAACAACTAACAGAATCGGGCTACACCAATTTTGGTGGAGGAATTGAGAGTCGTTATGGGACTTTCTTTAATCCTAGTGGTAGAATGGGAAAATGGTTTGCTAAATTCTTTGCCACAAAAGCACAGCCCTATATTGCAGATAACCCTAAAAAAATTCCTGATCTTAAAGGCGATACTTTAGTTAATCCTGAAGCGGACCCGCAGGGGGGAATGAGCTTTAGTATGGTTAGAGGAACCCACATTGTTCCAGAGATTGAATTAAATAGAAAGCGTAGATACGAAGAATACGAGAAAATGGATGAGTATCCTGAAATCGGAGCTGCTTTTGATATTTATGCTGACGATTCAACTCAAAAAGATATAAAAAATAAACGCTGGTTAATTAGGTCTGATAATGACATGGTGGTGGAGGAAGTTGAAGATCTTTTTGAGAATATAGAGTTAGATCGTTTATACTGGGATATTGTAAGAAACACCTGTAAGTATGGGGATTGTTTTATCGAATTAGTTGTTGATATTAACAGAAATAAAGAGGGTGTCAAGAGGCTTAAAGTTCTAAATCCTAAATATATTCTTCGTCAGGAGAACGAGTTTGGATATCTTACAAACTTCCTTCAAGAAATTCCTCATAGAAAAGAGTGGGAGTTCCACGGAGGATCACAGAATAGTATTGAAAAATCAAAGTTTATTACTCTAGATAAAAATCAGATTATTCACTTCAGACTTCATACTTCTGATCCCCTTTACTACCCATACGGAAAATCTATTGCAGCCCTGTCCCATAGAATCTTCAGATCACTAAAACTGATGGAAGATGCTATGCTAATCTACAGACTCTCTCGCGCTCCTGAGAGGAGAATTTTCTATATTGATGTTGGTAATCTTCCTGCTACCAAGTCTGAGATGTTTATGGAAAGACTAAAGCAAAAGTTTAAGAAGGAAAAATTCTATAACAACAATACAGGACAAATTGATTCTAGATATAATCCCCTTAGCGCAGATGAAGATTTCTTTGTCCCTCTTCGGGGAGGCAAAGGAACTAAGATTGAAACCCTTCCTGGCGCACAGAACCTTGGGGAAGTGGATGATGTTAAGTACTTTAGAGATAAACTTTTAGCTTCTCTTAAGATTCCTAAAGATTATATCGTAGAAAAGGACAAGTCCCCAGAAAGAAAAGCTAATCTTTCGCAATTAGATGTAAAGTTCGCAAGAACTATTGTAAGGATTCAAAATGCCGTAGAAAAAGGGTTTGAGTCTGTTGCTAAAAAGCATCTACAAATGATGGGATATCCTGATTCAATAGTTAAAAAACTAAAAATTGAGCTTCCTGATCCTTCTGATATGTTTACCAAAAGGAAAATAGAGATTGATACACAAAAAACAGCTGTAGTTGCACAAGTTAGGCAACTAGGGTTATTCCCTGATAAACAAATTCTCAAGGAATACTATGGTATGGATGATGCTGAGATTGCTCGTCTAGAAAAAGAAATGGACAAGCAAAATAAAAAAATGGCAGAACAACAAAGTATGATGGGCGAAGGACAGCCTGCCATGCCTGGAGCTGCGCCTGCCCCTCCTGGGGGACCACAGGAATCAATGGAGAACAACCCAAACATCCCTGACCAAGAAGATCTAGAAAATGTGTTAACAGATCTTAAAAATGATATCTTGGTAGAGGATGATGTGTCTTTTTCAAAGAGGCAAGCTTTGGGTAGAATAATAAAGAAATATAAAGATAATTAAAATCTTAATTTTATTAGTTTAAAAGTATAATATATATCATTACAGAAAGATAACTTAAAGGAGTTTCTAATGTTCGAAAATTTATTTGAGAGAAGGGATAAAAAGGTCGCTTCCTTACTAAAATTAGGTGCCTGTTTAGGCCGATCCCTGAGAGAGAATGTTGCTTTGTTTTCAGTAGATTCTGGGAGTAAAAGAGCAATTTATGTCACTGAGAGTGATAAAGTAATTAGTGGAAAATACAATTTAGAAGATGATAACATCTCACTTACAGATCTTGAAGTATCTGATTCTGCTCTTTTTCAAGACGGAAAGAAGTTTGATGGGCTTGTTAGGGGGAAAATTTCTAATTTTGTAAAGAGTATTCATGAAGATTCTTACATGGAAGCAGACTCAAGTTTTGCAGAAATTTTAAATCTTTGGGAAACTAGAATTAAACTTGATGATGTTCGTGAGCGTTTATCTGAAAAAGTAGCTAACTTCAATTCTAGTACGGAAATCATAGATTCTTCTGAATTTGGTCGTCTCCAAGAAATTACTCCTCAACTTGTTACCTTCCTCAAAGAAAGTAAAGAACATATCGAAGATGTTTCTGAAATTAAAAACTGTGTTAAACTTTCCAATGTTGTTTCAACAGCCTTTGATTTCCCTAGATTATCTTACGAGGTTCTAGCAGAAGATGGCTCCTATACGGTTAAAGACGGTATAAACAAATCAATCTATGAGATGATTTGCCAGCAAGAACTGATTAAGAACGAACTCCTAGAGTCTAAGAAAAATTTTACTACTATGTGGGCAACTAACGATAAGGTTAGATCCCTAGCGAGTATGATTTTTGATAGTGATGAAGAGGTTATTGCTGAACTTGCAGAAACTATCGCTCAAGTCCCTTATCTTGCCCTTACTACTAAGAAGCAACTAAGAGAAACTGTTGAGAATTCAATGAATATTTCTGAAATTGAGTCTATCTCAGGAAAAGATCTTCAAAAGTTTGTTGGAAAACTTTTTGAATTTAAGAAGCCTGCCAAAGAAGCAATTATTAGCGTTCTTAATGAGAAATATGGAATTAATGTCCAAAACCTTAAAGAACCCCCTTCATTTAAAAGTCTTCTTAACACTCAAGTAGTAATATTTGAGGTTCTTTCAAAGCTTTCTCCTAAGAATAGTGTTCAAAAAGAAGTTCTTTCTGAAGTTGCTACTATGCTTAAAGCCAAAAAGGGTGTCGAGGGTATTGATGTAAATAACTATCTTCAAAGTCTTTTTGAAGAGGCTACTTACGACTCCTTTTTTAATGAGGACTACTTAATCCAAACTCTTAGTTTTGATGAAATAGTTTCTAATTTCAATGATTCTGACAATTTAAAGAATCTCATGCTTGATCAACTATCAGAAGTTCCTGTTGAAGAACCAGAAACTGAAGTTGTTCAAGAAGAAGAAGCAACGGAAGAAGAGGTTGAAGTTGTTGAAGAGGCTGCTGTGGAAAAGAAAACTGAAGAAGAGCCTAAAGCAGAAGCTGAAGCTGAAGAAGAGCCTAAAGCAGAAGCTGAAGAAGAGCCTGAAACCGAAGAAGAGGAAAAACCTATGAGTAAAACAGAATTTCTTGACAACTTAAAAGAACTAGAAGAATTACTTTCTGGTTTGACCCCAGAAGAGGACGAAGAGGAAACTGAAGAGTCCGAAGAAGAAGAAGAAGAAGGAGAAGAAGAAAATGCCTGATCGTCAAACATTAAAATCATTTTGTAGAGTAGTATCAATCACTGCCAACACTACTTCTTCAATTGACCTTAGCCAAACTACCAGCGATGCAGATTTAGATGTAGAAGCCACTTATGTTAGTGTTGAAGCTGTTTCCACAACTCCTACTACTGACGGTTACTTTTGGGTTTCTCCTACTGATAAAACAGGATATGCGGTTACTACTACGGACCCGTCAACCTCATGGCAGGCGGCTGGTGTTCAAGTCTCTGTTGGAGCCCCTGGTGCCATTGGTGGGGAGAATTCAGTTGTAACGCTAACTGTTCCTTCAATGCTAAAACAAGGCACTATTGATATTCAAAATGCTTGGGCAGAGGTGGTTACTTTTGCGATTAACTATGGAGTAGTTCAACATGCAAATGCACTGAGGGATAATAATTTAGACTCTGGATCTTAGCATGTCTCTAATTAATTATGGCACTTTTGGTCACTCTTCTGTACTTCGCTCGCCAGCAAGAGGAAGGAGGCCGCGTCCTGCCCGTGCTTTTTTTACTCAAAGTGATGGTTTAAAAATCATTGGTATGTTTACAACTGCTAGGGGAAAGTACAGAGGAAAAAGAGGTAATAATATTAGAATTGCAGTAAGAAGAGTAAGTGCTGAAAGAGTAAATATTGCTATCTATAAGGATGATGAAACTCTTTTGAATACTTATGCTAAAATAGCATCAGGAGCAGGGAATGATGTATCTTGGCTTCCTGCCTTTATTGAGGCTAACTGTCCTGATTTTTGTAAACATTTTCGTGCAAGAGTATACAATACCCCCACGGATGCCACTTGGGCCAGTAGTGGACAAGCTTTTGGTAATGCAACAGAGCTGGTTGGCGGGCTGGGATAAATGTCACAGTATCATCCCCTAGTCGTTTCTGGGACGACATTAGCGGAACTGCAAGCATCTGACACTTTATTTAATGCAGATCTACCTTCTTCTGTAGAGGTTTCTACTTTGTCGGTCAGCGGTCTGCCTTATCCTACTCCTTTTGGTTGGGCAAGTGCTACAGTAGGGACTGAGGATACTTCGGAAAGAAACTTTGGTCATGGATCAACTATATCAACTGCAATATCTAATACAAATGATATAAGTTGGGATGATACAAATAAACTGTTTTTAGTAAGTTCAACAGGAACTTACGAGGTTGAGTTAGTAGCTAGAGGATCTACAGGATCTTCTCAAGATATAGATATAAAAACCTATATAGGGGGAGTGGAAAAACATAAAGTAACTCAAAGAGTTACAACCCAAACTGACTCCCACCAGTTAATATCTTTATATGTGGGAACTGCTTCAGCGGGCGATTCAATCTATGTAACTAGAACTAATTCTGCTAGCTTTAGATTTGATGATGCTTCTGTTTTATATATTAGGAGACTTTTATAATGGCTAATGGTGTTGAAAATCTCAACTTTTCGAAAAAACAAATTTTGAGTGCAAACACTCTTCTTCCTCTAGGCTTAGTTTTTACCATATGTGCTGGGGTAGTTTGGATAAGCAATGAGTTAGGTGAGATTAGGTACAAATTAGACCAACTCGATCAAAAAATGGAAGATCGTTGGACCCAGAGAGACATGGAAAATTGGGCTCTAAAACTTCAATTAGCTAATCCAAACTTAAATATACCTAAGGATTAAATCATATGGTTCTGTTTAAGTATTCTTATTATTCTCCAAGCATAGGAATCCTTAAAAACAGAAAGCTCTGTTAGACAGTTTTCCAACTTCCTTAAACCTTTTTCGCTAATCTCAGGTTTTAAATAAATATCTTTAATTATGATATTTAATTCTTTTAATTTCTCTATCTCGTTTTCTGATAGAATACCTAGAGTATCTTTTAATTCTTTTTGTTTCTTCATAAGATATTAACCGTATGCCCTTCTCTTGTGTAGTGCCGTCTTCTAGCTATGGAATGCTCTAGAAGATATTTTTCCTTATCTAAGAAATCATAGACATAAACTTCTGTCTTACTTTCATGTTTTCTTAGTGCGCGGCCTAAAGCCTGTAAAGTTGCTATCTCAGACTTCATTCCTCTGGCATTTATAAAGTGAGTTATCTCCTTAATGTTAATCCCTGTTTGCAGGATTTTAGTGCCAATGAGGATGCTAGAATTTCTACATCCTCTGAATCTAGAAATAGCTTTATACCGCTCTCCGATGGAGTTTGCTCCCTCAAGAAATTGGCATGATTCTCCAAGTAGATTTTCCAAGGTTCTTCCATGATCAAGTGATCTGGTAAGAATAAGTATGCGAGCCTTTCTGTTGTTTCCTCTGATTTCATTTACGATCTCCTTTATTTTTTCATTTCTTTCTTCATTATTGACAATGAATTCTTCATAGACAGAAAGATAATCCATATCCTCGGACGCGACGACTGATGAGGTATCAGGGTTTCTATCTATTAACTGAATAATAGGCTTAGTAAGTTTATTATCTTCTACTAAGTCTAAAGTGGTTACATCTCTCCATACTGGTCCTATTGCTCCCTCAAGATTATATTTTGCAATACTCTCTTTTGGAGGGGTTGCGGTGAAGCCAAACCTGTATACTGCATTAGGAAAAGATTCAATTGCGGGTAGTGTAATTTTGCCGTTTGGGAACTCATGACATTCATCTACCATAAGAACTTCAGCCTCTTCTAAATGAGTATCTAATATTTTATCTATACTCTGTACTGTACATAACATGATATCCCCAGGAATAAAACCCTCTCCAAAGCAAAGCCCAACATTCTCAATTGAGCAATCGTCTACTAGGAATTCGTAAGTTTGTGTTAGAAGCTGCTTTGCATTAAATAGCAAAACTATTTTTTTATCTCTTAGTGCTTTTATTAGTCCTGCAATTATTAAAGTTTTTCCTGATCCTGTTGGCGCAACAATAACTCCTCGTTTTTCTTTTAATCCCTTTTTAATAAGAGTCTCTTGATAATCATAGTATTCAAAGTTATCTAAAGTATACCCATTTTTAGGTAACTTTCCTCGATCATACATATACTCTAGTTCTGGTGTGCAATCAATCTTTTCTAAATCGGTTAAAACTCTTTCAAGTAGTCCAGACCTAAAAACCCCTGTTTTTGTTATATAGGACTTCCTTCCATCCCATCTACGGGATCGGTACTGAGGAGAAAACTCTGCTCCTGGCACTTTGAATGTATATAAGTTCCGTAGTGCATTTAACAGATCTGGATTATCAGTATAGATCTTGGATTTAATTAGTCCTATTTCTATTTTCATCAGACTATTATAGTTAAATAACCATCAGGAGATTTTTATGATTGATGAACAAAATGTTCCCACAGGTACGAATAGTAAAAGCGATATTGTTGATAATATTTTAGAGTTTCTTCCTACAGAGACTGCAATTGAAGTTTCTCTTCCATCCAAAGGTAAGTTTTATACAAATAGTACAGGTAAGGTTTCCGTTAAACCAATGACCTTCGCAGACGAAAAGGCTTTGGTAGCAGCAAGAAAAACTAGCATGGATTCTCTTAACTTGCTTCTAGCTCGATGCGTCGAAGGGATTCATGTAGAAGACTTATTACAGATCGATAAGTTATTTCTTGTATTAAAGTTAAGGGAAATATCTTATGGGGCTGAATATAAAGCAGTTGTTAGTTGCCAGGAGTGTTCTTTTGATAATCACATGACCTTTGATTTATCAAAACTTCCTGTTACTGAAGCCCCTGATGAACTAACTAACCCTATTGAGGTGGACCTTCCTGTAATTAAAAAGAAAGCAACTGTTCGCTTTCCTTCTGTAAATGATGAGAAATATATTTCTAATGTAGAAATTGCAACTGAACAGATTTGGAGATTTGTAGAATCAATTGATGGGAATTCCGATAAATCTGTTATATCAGCAGTTATAGATAAGCTTCCTCTAAAAGATATGCATACGATTATAAATGCTATGAATCCTGATTTCGGGCTTCAAACTAAAATCAAATATGATTGTCAAAGCTGTAATTCGGTGAATGTTGTGGATCTGCCCATAACTGCTGATTTTTTTTCCGTGAATTAGATAATATTTTAGATTTAAATAATCTTCTTTTAGAAGCCTACATACTTATACATAGAGTGGGGTTCTCGTATAGTGATGTTTTGGGATTAACCAGAACCGAAAGAGTTTCATTTTTGAAATTCTATGAAGAAGAAATAAGTAAAGAAAACGATGCAATTAAACGGATATAAAATTATAGATCGGCACAATAGGCCGAATACTTCTCAAAGAGTTGGCTTAAGAGCAATCTTTGTTAATGACGGGGTTTTTCAGGATCCCTATGAGATTAGTAGTGTAAGTATTTTTGCTGCAAGTGCTAATGTTTCACCCTGTAGCGTTTTAGGAAGTGATGGACTAATTTCATCTTCTATTACTCCTTTGATGAGTTTTGAAGCTTCAGGTGCTACCTTAACTAGTTCGGAAAATTTCAATGCTTCAAAATATATTCCAGTGCCTACCGCCAGTGGTATTTATAAAAATAGTGATGGAGATTTTGTAACAGTTCTTGATGGGAGTTTAAGCTTATCAGGAGAATATAATGAAGTTCCTATTGCTAATAGTGCTTCCTCTGTTCAAGAGTATCTTGATGTTTGGACAGTTCGGATGATTAATGGTTCGAATTATCAAACTTTTATTAACGAATTTAAACTTTTTGATGATACATTCTTTACTTTAACTCAACCTCTTTTACTTAAAACTAGAAATAGTCTTTCTCCTAAGAGAGTTAAGTTGGATTCAAAAATTGATCTAAAAGTTACTACTGAAATTACTGTAGAAAATAAAGATATTGACGATGGAATTGTTAACATTTTTAAAGATTCTGTAATTACTAGTGCATCTATGGAGGTTGTTAAGTTAAACGAAGATCCAAACCTTCCGTCTAGGGTTACTGTTTCTTCTTTTGCTGATACTTCTGCTACCGTAGGTGTTACCTCAGATAATACCTTGGTATTAAATTGGGATACTTCTCTTTTAGCAACCCATGCAGGTGTGGCCGCAGGAACTTTTGGAAATCTAAGAGGGGCGTATACGGTTCAAGTTAAATATACAATCCTCAATCAAACGATTCTATCACCACTATTTAATCTAATAGTGAATTAAGCATTTTGTATGTGTCGTCGTATACCTTTGTATTTTCAGATACATATGCTTTTAAATCTATATTCTTGATATGAGCCTCATTCCAATCCTTGCAATTCTCAGGGGGATGGATAATGAAGAAGTTCTCCATCCTTTTGGTCTTCCTGAGTCTGTCAAACTTCACTATTCCCTTCTCACCAGCAGCATCGTTATCGAAACCTAAGATTATCTTCCCAGAGAACTCTTTTAGGATATCAGCTTGAATAGTAGAAATATGGGATCCTATACAACATGTTGCGTTAACCCCACGCAATTGTAAAGATATTGCGTCAATTGGTCCCTCGCAGATTACTAGATGATCTGCCTCTTCGTCATAAGGATAAAGGATATGTGAGGACTTCACTCCCTCTTCGTTCCCTGGGTTCAAGTACTTCGGTTGTATATCCCCTTTGATCGCTCTGGCCTGTAGATAAAATAATTTTCCATTTTTCTCGAACGGTATAACGACTCTGTTGGCATATCTGCCCTCTCTCCCCACATAGTACCTAAAGTTGATTCTAGGGTCAAAAGAAAATAGTTTTCTTTCATACAGAACTACCCAAGCAGCCTGTACTAACAAATCATTAGAATCATAAGACTCTAAGCCAACAGGTAGGAGCTTCTGGTCGGATAAGTCTAGATGTGAGAAAGTAGCGGGTGTTTCCTTTTTATCAACTACAAACCCTAAGTCCTCGTCTAGGAAAAAGGATTTAAAGGTTAATCTGGACTCTGCCTCTCTATACGAGACTTCCTCTAGGATAGAATAAAGTTTTATAAAATTCCCAGTCTGTCCCGTTTTGAAGTCCTGCCACAAACCATTCTCTAGGTTTATGCTCATATGCTTCTTAAAATCGTGCTCTACAAAGATGCTGGGTATGATAAATTCGGTATTGCTAGAGGATATGGTATAGTCGTGCCTGAATTTCTCAAGCAAGTATTCTCGTATATAATTCGTCATAGTTAGCTATGATAGCCTGTAAACCCTATAAATCAAGGAATAACCCATGTTTATCAACACCATCTCAGAATCGAAGTACCAAACATTCAAGCAATGTAAGTTGAAGTACCGCTATCGCTACATTGACAGGCTGAAGGAGGACACCTCCACAAACGCAGACGCTCTACACTTTGGATCCTATATCCACAAGATTTTTGAAGATGGAGTTAAGGCAACGACAGTTGAAGAGTTGATGAGTCTCTCTGAGGAACTCAAATCTAACTACTCATTTAATTCCTCTTACAATCCGAAGATTGAAGTTTGTGCTAAGAACTTCCTTAGATTTAATGCTAGTTTAGAAACTAATGATATTACTGAACTTCGGTACTCAATTGATGTTAAAGAGGATATTTCAGTAAACGGTATTATTGACCGTGTAGTAAGGGGCAAGCAAGGAGGTCTATTGATTGTAGACTATAAGACATCAAAACGAGAAAAGACCAAATTTGATCTTTATCAAGATACCCAAATGAAGGGTTATTGTTATGCTGCACACAAGATGTACGAAACACCTATTGATAAGATCACTTGCGCTCATTACTACCCCCTAACGGACACTCTGGTAACTATAAAGTATACCAATGCCCAGATTCAAGATTATCTAAAGAAGATAGTTGAGGAGGTCTGGAGGATTAGAAAGCTGAAGAAAGTTCAGTTCTGCGCTCAACAGAATGAGTTCTGTAACTGGTGCAGTTACAAAAAGTACTGCCCAGTATTCTTCGATGAGCATACGGTTGCTAAAAGGATCGAAGAGGGGAAAAGAAAACCCAAAAAATAGACCTAACCAGCTTTTGTTAGTCTGCCAGAGATTAACGGTCTATAGATACTTATTTCTACACTTTCAAAGAAGTTAAGTACTTGTTCCTTAGAGTACTTACATTTTTTAGTTAAGTGAGTATATAATGTGTCAATCTTTAATGGTTTTTGTTTAGATAGAGACAATAGTATTCTCATCTGAAAATGCTTTATAAATTTTTCAGAGTACTTATATCTCCATTTTTCTACAAAATCATTACTTAATGTTTGATCTATTAAATCTATAAAATCAATAATGTCTATATCTATATTTGAGTTATTCATTTAGGGGTTTTTTAAATTTATATAATTTATACTAATATAGACGAAATGGGCGTATTTTCACAAGAAATAACAGAATTTTTAAAAAATCTTGCAGGTAAAGACGAAGAGGGGCAACAGCGTCCCGTTGCAGACATTACCCAGCCTATCGGGCATAGTTTAGCATCCACAAAAGTTGGCTCTGTAATAGTCTTTAGTTATGCAAATATGACTAAAGTGGAATGGTCTGATAATATAGCTATGGTTTGGAAACCACCAGCCTATACTAGTGGAAAAAAGAATATTCTTCTTCCATGCGTGAAGATTGATCCAACCAGCACTTTTACTCTAGGCGATATTAAAGAGCTATATAAAAATAGGAATAGCTTACCTTCAGAAAGCTATAGAACTTATAAGTGGAAAACCATGTTCCAAATTCATAAAGTAGTTTTATAAAATGGCAGACGATAATAGAAGAGACGATAATAGAAGAGGGTTTGAGGGAGAACTTTCTAATAAGATTATTAATTTATCTGTAATATTAGGAACTTTAAATGCCTCTTTTCGTGAATTTGATTCTGTACAGAAACAAGCTCTATCAATTGGATCAAGTACTAATAAGGCACTAGGGCAACTAGAAGGTGTTGCTAAGAGTATGCCTGGAGGCATAGCCGAGGCTACTAAAACTTTAGTTGAGGCTCAAGTTGCTGGTTTAAAAGGCTCTACAAGAGAAACTTTACTGTTAGCTACTCAGATGAAGTTAACAGGCCAGAATGCTGGTCTTCTGATGACAACTCTAGTTGCTACCCAAAAAATGGGAGGAGCCACAAATCTAGAACTTTCTAATCTAAGCCAAAAAACTTTAGCCTTGAGTCAGACTTTCGGGATTCAGTCTGAAGTTCTTATAAAGGCTATGAATGGTTTATCCAATAGAATGCTTCAGTTTGGAGCATTAAATATTGGTCCACAAATGATGGAAGCTGTTGCTGGTTTGACAGCAGGGGTTGGGCCAGGATTAGAAAAAACTTTAACTAGCTTTACAAATACATTAACTGGAACCAGTTTAGAAAATATGGTCGATGTTATGAAGTTAGGTGGACAAAGGTTTAGAAATGAATTAGGTAAAAATCCAAGTACTCTTCTTCTTTTTCAAGCTGCTAAACAAATGGGGGATCGTTCTACTGAACTAACTAACGCAATTACAGGAGGAATGTCTGATAAGTTTACTGCTCTAGGTATTCAGATGGGCGTTTTTGGTGGAGAGTTTGGTCTTCAAGGAGCTGCTATTACTAAAGCTATTCAAGTTGCTGCTGATTTAGAAGGTATGTCTACTGAGGCTTATCTAAGAAAGCTTGATGAGACGAACGCTTTCAATACAGAATTTAACCAAACTATGAATGCTCTTATAAAGGAGCTTTTAGATCCTCTTAAGAAACTAGCTCTGGTGTGGTTTCCTCCGCTTGTTAGAGGTCTAACAGCCATACTACCTATTTTAAAAATAATCATGTTCCAACTGATTGCTAATCAATTTGGCAAGCAATTGGCTAGGTTTGGGGGTTTCTTAGGAAAGTCAGCTACTGCTCTTACTTCTGTAGGTTCAAAGATTGGCCTATTAGGGACATGGGTTATGCGCTTTGCTGGTCCAATAGGACTTGCTTTATCCTTCCTTCCTCAGATACTTGATATCTTTAAATGGATAAAGGGCGATAAAGAGATTGAAAATGAAGAGAGAAGAGCTGATAAAGCTAAAGAAGGCTTAAGTACCTTAGATGACCCTACTTCGTTTTTAAGACTTAGCCAACTTAGTTTAGAAGATGCTATGAAAGCAGCAGTAGCTAGAGAGGCGACTGGAGAAGGTAGAGACGATAGTAATAATTTAAATAGAATAGCAGAAGCTGTGGAGGCAATGGATGAGGCTTTAAATCGAGTTGGGGCATCTAATAATCAAAGAATACAAAACCTCTAATAATAAGGACATACTTTAAATGGCTGAATACGATAATCAAATACCAAGAAAATTAGAGGAAAGATCATATCTTCGTTTTGAGTTTCCAGGCCCAGACGGAGACGATAATGATGTAATATATCTTCCTTTCTACGAAAATCCTATAATAAAGGAAAGCAAAAGAGCAAACTATGCTACTTACAAAATTTTAAGTAGATCTAGTGAGTTATTCGCGTATACAGGTGCTCAAGCCAGATCTATTGATTTGTCCTTTAATTTAACAATTGATCATTTAGTTTCTTATCATTTGGTTTATGAAAAATTTGCAAAAAAAGCAGGAACTAAGAGTACTGAAGAAGAGAAAAATAAGTTTTTTGTTGATCCTACTACATCGGAAGATAAAATATTTCCTTATGGAGCTAGAAGAAAAATGGATGAGTATGCTAGTCTGTTAGAAGAGGAGATGCCTGGAGTATTTACAGGAACCAGATTTGGTACAGATCATGAAGTTACTAGAAGAGACAAAACTCAAGATATTGTAATGTTTTGGATAAACATTATTAGATCTAGTTTAACTAATAATTCAGATGATCCAAGATACGGTCCTCCTATTGTTAGATTAAATCACGGTATGCTTTATAATCAAATTCCGTGTATAGCTATGGATTATAACATTTCTCCTTTAGAGTCGGGGGGGTATAATTTAAGAACTTTAATGCCTAGAGTTCTTAAAATTAATTTAAAGTTAAAGGAAATAAGAGCAGGAACCTTTGATCAATATTCTACAAGTAGTAAGACTACAAGTGATAATTTAGCGGGCTACGAGAGTGTTCTTGGGGAAAATCATACTATGGACCCTTTTAGTTCTGAAATAGATCCCCAAGGTATTCCAACGGTTTCTCCAGATTCACTAAAGGAAGTATAAAATGCCAAAAAATAACAGTTCAAGGTATGCAAGAGGAAGTACTTTAATTACTCATAAAGGAAATAGCACTGTTACTACAGTCGGAAGTCCTGGGTACTCCAATTTTAAAACTTTTATTAATACTACTTCCAATAATAGTATTGGATATGTACCAGCAGGCTATGAGCATAGACCTGATTTAATATCAAATTTATTTTATGGTACTCCTAATTTATGGTGGCTAATCTTAGAAACTAATAATATTGAAGATCCGTTTGAATCACTTAATGTTGGTGATAGAATTTTATTACCGAAAGAATAGTTATGTCTGTTGTTCCCTCTGTTAATGTTATTATAACTTTTTCTTCTGAACCTTTATTAAATTTCTTTAGATCTGAAGGAAATATTGAAAAAGCTTTAGATACAAATTTTTTTGATGAAAAAGATACTTTATTCATAGGAGGAGCAAGTAATCATAATTTACTAAGATTTGAGCAAGAGTTTGGTTTTGGAAATAGTAAAGATGGAAATAATAGAATTACTTTAGAATTACTTGATCCAAAAGGAGATTTAGAGGCAAAATTTTTAAGTCCTAGACTTGCTAGTGTTTTTGCTGATGTGTTTCTTAAAATAAAGGATCCTCTTGGTGAAGAAAGAGATCCTTCCATAGGTCTTCCTGCTGCTCTTGCTAGGGAACGGCAAGCTATTGTTAATAAGAGGTTCGCCGCTGACGGGACTGAGATTCCAGAGGAAAAACTAACTGATGATCAAGCTAGAAGAGTTGCAGAACAGTACCAAGGTGCATTACTTGATTCAGATTTTTTTAAGAAAAAGTCTCCAACTAAGACCATAATAGGCGCACAGCCTAATTTAAATATTTTTATAACCTACGGTGCAGGCAGCGACTTGTCTACTTGGGCAAAACCATTTATGGCCTCTTTTGTGGAGGCAGAGTTGGATTTTACAGCTAGAGGAGCCAGAAAAATTAAATTAATATTTGCCTCTACTAGAACCCCTTTAGGAACGAGGACGGATGTTTTAGGAAACTTTATTAGTTTTGAATCCGTTCGTGAAGGACAGCCAGAGGTAATACAAGCACAAGCTTCGATTTTAGATCATACTGATCCTAGAAAAAAACTTTCTTCAGAATTCGCTCGACAAGAGAGGAGGTTTGGAGAGTACAAAGGTATAGATTTTCATTTTGCTTATTCAGAAGTTATTAGAGATTATATTTCTAAACTTACTGGAAGAAAAAATAAAGAAGTGATTGTCCTTCTCCCCTCTTTTGAAACTCATTTTTCTAAAGTTTTACTAACTGAAAAAGAACAATATGAGAAACTTCTTAGACCAAATAGCGATGATAGAAAGACTAAAGAGATACTTAGAAAAGAGTTTGAGAAAAAGATAGAAGCCGTTCCAAGAACTTATCTTGAATTATATGAAGTATTTGGTAAGTTTTTTACAGATTTGGGTTTTACAGTAAGTGATAATACAGTAGATTTGTTTAATGAGGAAAATTTTAAGACCACAAATGCTTCCTTCATCCCAGCAAAGCAAGAAAGCTACTCAGTAACCTTTGCCCCTAAAATACAAAAAACACCAGACAGATTAACGATAGAGTTAAAATCAGAAAATATTA
>Ga0208030_1001036_pt1 | contig 17450 bp, 28 predicted proteins | sample MalvirDeepMed_M9_FD_184246 | JGI IMG/M metagenome (GOLD analysis project Ga0208030, IMG submission 184246) | Marine viral communities from the Global Malaspina Expedition - Malaspina viral metaG DeepMed_M9 (SPAdes) (version 2) | ecosystem: Environmental > Aquatic > Marine > Oceanic | place...
GCACTTGCTAGCTATATGTTAATGTCTAGGGTTCTTGGACAAGAAGATAGTATAATCGCTGATATCGAAGCAGATCTTAAAAAGTCTACCATGTGGAAGTATTTACGCAATGTCTTTAAGAAAATGTTTAACTGGATGTCAGATAAACTTTTCGGTGTATCTAATATCTTTATTAGTTATGCAGATGAAAGCCCACAAGAATTTCGAAAGCTAATGTCAATGATGGATGCTGTCTTTGGATTAGATAAGGATGGGGTAAGATTGCCTGATGTACAGAACGTAGACTCTGGTCCAAGATTCATGGAAGAGTTTAGAACTTATAGTAGTACAGATGAAAGTATTAAGATGTCGGATGAAGAATACTTAGCAAAGGCTATAGAAAAAGCAACACTAAGTAGACAGCGAGCTAACCTACAGGCAACAACAGATTTAAATCTTCAGGGTGAAGAAGCTCTGAAACTGGTAGAGAGAATAGATGCTCTTGACAAGATTCTAACTAAGCATAGTTATGAGAATGCTGATATTCTTGGAAGTATGCCCCTTGAAATGATGATACCCGGTAGGAATCTATTCGGCATTACTAGAGAACAACGTGCTTTATTCGTAGATGCACTACCCCCTTCCCGAATTGATGGAATAGAATTTGATGGAAGAGCTGTATTGTATGGGAATGATATGGATGCACAGATTGCATTACTTAGTGTAATAGTTGAAGGGATGTCTGAGTATTCTGGGGCACTGCTTCACGAGGGTTGGGGTGGACGCTTAAACCAAAGAATGGAAGATGTCTGGGGTGGTAAGAAAATGCAAAGATTTTATAAAGGAATGTTAGGATCTTGGCTCTATGCGTACTCAGTTTAGTCAGTTTGATTTTATAAAAATGTTAACTAATATGATTGTCGATGGCACTAACCTAACACTTTCCTCTGTAACTCCTCAGCCAGAGGGTGGACAGATTTCTACACAAACTGCTAAGGACTATGTTAGAGAAGCTTTAAATGCAGTAACAACGGAATTCTTATCGGCTTCTGATGCTTTTAAAAAGACTGACGTTTATAAAAAGGCAAAGAAAAAATCAGAACGTATAGGCGAGAATGGCGAACAGGCAGGTCTATTACAGCTTTTTCAATTAGATACTTATAGATATTTAATATCTGATAAGCATGATATAACAGGCTATAATGAAGAAACCCAAGCGGCACTCAAGCGAGTTAGAGATTCGTATAGAAGTTTTGTTAAAGATATACATATATCTGAAGCAGACAAAGCAGGACGTTTATTTATGTCAGATGAGGTTGAGCTAGTTCCTGCTCTACTATCTGGGCATAGTAGTAATGGTGATGTTGTATCTAAAAGCGTTAAGGCGATATATAAAGAAATGTTACTTCAGAAAATATTGGATAATAGTACAGGCAAAGATGGTACTATCGGTGATGGCTTTGTTAATCCTATTCTTCTATTTGCTTCTAGACTATTACCAATGGTAGAAGATCCTAAGACTTTACAAAGTGATCTTGAGTTTCTTAATACACATTTCCCTAATTACTTCAAATGGTTATCTAGTAAAGCCTTTGATGAATATCTAAAGATAACAAGAGCTAATGAGGGTGATATAGCTATAGACCAGTTTATGGAATTAACTACTGATTCAGATTATATGAAAGCATGGGATCGAACGGTTTTACAGATACTTCGTACTTATAATCATAGGCGTGGTTCTTATAAGTTTTCAGAGCTAGGTCTCCCTACCTCTGAACTTAAAGCTTTCCACACACGATACTTATCACAAGTAGAACATACTATAGAATCTGGTGATGTAGGAAAACGCTTAAGCTATCTATCAGATATAGATCTAACTACGAATATGGATATTGCAAAGCCTTGGTCTTCCTATAATAAACCTACTAAAAAAGACTGGACGGATGTAACAGATTTCTTGGCAGATACTTTCTTTGCAAGTATTTCTCATCGTCCTAAATTTATTGATGACGCAACTTGGATGCCAACAGTATCTGAAATGTTAAGCAATGATAGTACAAGAGCCGAAGTAGCCAGTGTTCTTGAAACAAATCCTGCGAGATTAATAGATAAAATTTCTAAAACAGTAGGACATACGGCAGTGGAAATTAATATGTTTGCTCCTATTACTAAGACTGACTTAAGTATGGAAGAGATATTATATCTTGCAAAACTTGTAATAGATCCCGCTAGTTCTGCAGGAAATAAATATGCTCTTACAGACGGTAATGGTAAATCATTAACTGGAGCTCAAAGAACTGAATTGAAAGATAGTGTTGCTATTCTTACTAGGAAGTATAGTGTTCTAAGAGGCATGGCAAATAAGTTTGCTACATCTGATGATATATCTATTGGTGAATTATCTAAAGATGCAATGTGGGCAATTAAAGTAGTCTACGGTACAAACCTAGCATTAGCGACAGCCTTAGTAGAAGGAAGCATGGCAGGGATTATTGGAACCCTAGGCTATAAAAGATATCAAGATATCCTATTGCCTGTATTGTCTTACTTCCGATCCTTTGGTAGAGATAAGTATAAGAAGGTAGCTTTGAATAGTATGTATTCTTTACAGCTAATGCTGGGACGGATGACACCATCTACTATCGAGAGTCATTGGGATATGGCGGATATACAAGATGCTAGGCTTACCTTCTCAGGTCAGCCTAGTGGAAGACAGTCGGATGGAGGCGTTTGGAGTAAGTGGGGTAGACCTCTGATACAGGCTGCGGGTAATCTAACGGTACGTCATGCTATGCATGTTCAACAGGATATTAGAGCACATATGGATTTACAGACACGTTTAGAATTAATGGATCAAATTGAAGGCGGTGGTTGGAGAAAAATGATTGATCTTCTAGAGGGAGAACAATCTCTTGGAAATGACGCAGAGGCAGTTGCTCGAACACTAGAGCAAGTCGATAGGATCCGAAAATCTGATATTGTTCTAGATGCTTCTGAAAACTTCTATGTTCGTAAGGATGAAAGCGGTAATCTTGTAACCAATGAAGACGGAACAACAAAACAATATACTCGTGTAAGCGATGCTATAGGAGCAGTAATTGATACTAAGGATCCAATAGCTTTACGTCGTTTAGAGAGTGCACAAAATATTGGTAATCATATTGATGAAGTAATGCGAGACTTCTTCGAAGGAACATTACAGCCTTATGAAAACTATGTTACTGATGACGGCAATCCTTACTTCGAAACAGAAGACGGAGATCCTATTAAGAGTAGAGCACTCTTCGATAGCTTTGTTCAACAACTGAATGAGCGTCAAGAGTACTTCAATAAACGAAACGAAAAAGTTATTGCTCAAGATATAACTGTCTATAGTGACACACATAATATCGCAGGTACTCTAGACATTGTTACTGTAAACGAAGAAACTGGTTCTGTACATATCTATGATATCAAAACTAAACGATCTGGTTTACAGTTCTGGGAAAGTACTGCCTTTGGGCGTTCAGATAAAAGTAAGTGGAGTGATCAGCTTTCACTATATGCTTTGCTTATGAATGAAACATTCGGGGTACGTCCTGACGGGATTACTATTATGCCTGTTAAAGTAATGTATCCAGATGCTGTTGTTACCGACTCAACATCTGAAGCTAAGTTACTTCCTCTCGCAACTCTTCCTTATAAGAATAGAGTTAAGGTTGTAAATCCAAAACCACAGACTTTAATAAGTCCACCTCAAGCTAAGGGTAAGATGGGGAATGTCGAGGAAATGATTAGAGCTACTGAGACCCCTAAAGGTGTTACCGATAGTAGATCAGTCTGGAAGAAAATTGCACATGCTAGTGGATGGGGTAAGAAGACATGGAGAACAGGTATGTGGATGGCGACTCACGGTCTAATGACACATCAAGCTCTAGATGACTTTATACGAATGGATAAAGGATCTAGGGAAATGTTTGGTCATTCTGATAAATGGTTCCATCCTTATCAAATGCGTCAATGGTTAATGACCGAACTGGATACTGATACTGAACAGGGTAAAGCTGACTTTGACAGAATGATGAAGACTTGGTTTAATATACGTAAGGTAATCGGACGACATATAGATACCGTTATGATGGAACCTAATGTTATGGATCTTAATGTAACTTCTACAACTATGGAAATGCTATTGAGTCAGTATCGTACCTATCCTATGTTATACGGGCACCAAAGAATTCTAAGGGATTCCAATAGAATGGACGGCTTTACTTGGCTTACTAAAGTTATAACTACTAGTGCTCTCGATATGATATATACTCTTATGACTATGATGGCGGGTGGTTATAAGGTTAATGATATGATAGAAGACCTAGAGGAAAACCCAGCAACTTTTATCGGGTTACTAATCTCTAGGCTTCCATTCTTTGGGTTCTGGGGTGGTGCTCTCTTTGAAGCTATGAATGCTATTAGGTATGGTAGAGGTGAATTTATGGCACCTATTTCAATAGCGGGTGTATTAAAGCTGATGTCTGGAGCTGTAAATGTAGGTGATGGGGCTATCAGGGAAATGATACCTGGAGGCAAAGGTTGGGATGATGAGAATCTCAAGAACCTAATTAACCTCACAAGAATATTCCCTTATCTTGGAGAGTCTGTAGTACGGAATGCCATGCATCATACACTTAGATCTGGGAATGCCCGAGGTGGCTACGCTGCCCACGGCAGTGGAAACTATGCTACCTTCGGTTTAGACGATCACGACTTCCAGCAAGACTCAAGATTCATTGCGGAACAATTGATACGAAACATAGCCCCTGACTTATTCCCTGACGATCTCGCACAACTAAACATAGAGGACAGAAGTGCAATCCAAAATGCCTTTAAGATGAGTCCTCCAGTACAGCCAGATGTACAGCCCGGTAGACAGACGAGTCTACCTCGTGTATCAGAGAGAGAGCAACAAATGGAGACTAAGAGGAAGAGCTTATTAGAGATCCCTGACAGCTTGTCTCCTGGGGTCATAGCAGCTCCTGCAGGAGCGTTTGAAGACTAGGGATAGGGTAGGAGTTGTCTGGATGAAGAAGTCCAGAGAATCGACTTAGGGGTCGCGAATCTGCGTGGGTCATTATATAGGATTATCGATCGCGATGGTCCCCCGTACCCCCTCTTGATAGTCAAGACAAGAGGAGCAGGGTGCGACTCTAACTCTCTTGACAAAAGGAGTATTTGTTTTGGAAAAAGCAAACGCTACTAATGTTGGTCGGTTTACACCTGCCGAAACACGCCGAGCTCTTGAAGTTTGTGACAGTGATCAGTTAGCTATATGGAAACCTAAGTGGTTTTCAAAGCATACTGGTATACCGTATGGAGCATTAATGCCATTCATTCACCGATACGAAGAAAGTGATAATAGAATGGGCATTGCTTCTCGGTCTATTATTAACTGTCTTGCTCACGAGTGTGATGCACCAATACCACGCTGTTATGGTAAAGTTCGATACTATTCTGAATTGGTTCAAAGTATTAAAAAACTTCACCCTGCATTAAAAGAATTGGTGCAAGTGTCTAAACTTGATCGTTCATTCCATGACTTTTCATCACGTTCGATGGGTGATAGGATGGATAGTAGATCAGTCAAGCTTGATGACCGTGATCGCATTGCGTTTTCTGAGGAGGCTCATGAGATGCTTGCACGTCATCTGAAGAAAGCTAAGCTTAGTCCAGATGATAAGCAGGATATCATAGCAGCTGAGCGAGCACGACGAATAGCCGAGTAATTGAGGAATTGCTAGGCTAAGGTCCGGTGCTCTCCTCCCGTTTGGTGGGCGGGAGGCGAGACACCGAGCCCTTCCGGGCATTTCAAGGGGACACTCTAGCTCTTATCTACTAAGGATGGTAGTTTGGTGGGAGAGAGCAATGCGTGAAAGGGATATGAGTTATGAGGGGAAAATTTCGGGGGATGCTGACAAACCTAGCAGCATCCCAGGTAGTTAGGTGACTTCTACCGCCGTCACATGTGTGACATTAAACACGGGTCACAAGTCATCACTGTTCATACCCATTGTTGTGGTACGTACAGATAAACCCGAAACCATATATTATAAGGAAATAATATTATGGAACACGCATCAAATGCGAAGCAAGGATCAAAGACGTTCCTTGCTACCGACCGTCTCGAAGCAATTTGGGATCGATTCGGAAGAAAGCTTCTGTCTAATATCATTAAAATGAATCTTCAATGGTTCTGCACTGATGATCCAGACAGCCACTACAAAGCAGTGCAATGCACTGTTGATCAATGCCGTAAAGGTATTGCTCGCAAGACTGGCTGTACTAAAGAAGAAGCACAACTCGTAGCTCTAGGACTATCCCGTTTACGTATCTGGAGCGAAGGCTTTCGTGCTAATAAGTACAACTTCATCTTTACTGATGAAAAGATCGGCTCACGTCGTAGTCTTATTACTCGAAAGGTTGATGTTGAGTCACTACCTGAAATGCAAAGCAGCGTAATGCAAGCTTCGCAAAATACAAGGTTTATGATTGAACCTCAAATCCGTGACTGGTATGATAGCATGGGCGAAGAGCGACGTGAATTGTTAGACGTTACCGAATGGCAATGTCGAGCAGCTAACTGGCTTGGAGACCGTGAATACATGCTAGCTCACTTTCGTGACGACAATCAACGTCAATACATGGATTCTCACTGCTCCCCTAATGGTGATGCTACTAGTAAGAGCTTAGTTGTTCTTGCAGAAGCAGAAGCTATAGATGATGATGGACTTCAAGTATGGAGTGCTAATCTGAATCAAGCATGGGGTGTCAACCTGGATAACTGTGATGACATCTGGAAAAATCGTGACGAACTACTCGATAGTGGAAAGCACTTGCGTACTATCAGTAATGCTCTACTCTTGATGAATGCTCGAGATACACGCGAAACACGCGCCATTGGGCGAATGGATCGTAGCTGTGCCTCAGGGCAAGAACAAGGTATGTTTGCTAATGATGCAACTTCATTAAGAAACACCAATGTTCTTTGGAGTGGTAAACGCATTGACCCTTGGATGCTAATCTGTGGTAATATGTTAGAAGCAAATCCCTGGTTACGTCAATGGCTCGACACAAAATATCACCGCCCTATAACAAAGAAGCCTGGTACTCCTTCATCTTATGATTGTGGAGAACCTGCGGCAGTAAAAGCTTTGTTTGATGATGCTGATGATATGCGTGATGATCGTGCTATAAAGAAAGCAGAGACAGAAGATCTGCTAGCTGGCTCAAAACCATGGGTTCGTAATGCTTTTCTTGCTTACTTTAGTTCTACTAATCGAGATCTTACCAACCGTAATGTATGGGATACAGGTTCATCTGTTGTCCGTGGAGTACGGCGTGGTATGAAACTTCACTTACCTGCGGGTGCTTGGTGCTCAAAGGAAGCGAAAAAGGCTGTCAAAAAGCTACAAGACGAAACATCTTGGATTGTCAATGGATATACACGCCACTATGATCCTTTGGTATATGCAGATGATATCGATGCAGCAACTGACAAAACAGCAACTGAACAATTTGAGACTGAAATCTGGCACCCTCGCTATGATGAAACTCGAACTGTAGCTTGCTCGTTAATTCCTCTCGTGGATCGTGATCCTAAGCAACTATTGTGGGCACTCCCCTGTATGTGCTTTGGACCCGAACGAATGGCTGAAGATTGGAAAGCGTATAACGCTCCATTCACTCTACTCAGCAATCACGATGAAACATCATGTAATGCGGCTAACCTAGCTGATCTTCCTCCTTTAAACAGAGGCGGGTTTATCTTCGCACACTTCACTGGTATGAGTCCTTTAGACCAAGTGCGTCAACAAGCTGGTATGCCCCTAACCTATCGCGGTACTAAAATTACAAGAGATCAAGTATCAACTCATATCTCTAGTTAAGTATCGGTGAACTATGTACCCTCGCCTTGATCCGTGTGCGAGGGTGCATCCTCACCTGTATTTACAGGAGGAAAGGAGGCACTCTATGGCAAGTAAACGTAGATGTCCTGTTTTTCATACTCAGGTTACACGCAGTAACCTAGATGGCTTTCCTAATGTGACACTCACCCTATGTAGGGGTGATGGTTCGTCTCGTGATGAACCTAGCATCGAAGGAAGCGACATGTCTGAATGTCTTAAGAAGTTCCATGATAAGTATCCTGGAGTACATCTTGAGCTTCATCTCTTAAGCGATGATGAGATGTCGGCTATCGACTGAGCTCGGGGGGCGGGGGGCTCTGTCTAGGTATCATATTAGTATGATGTCTAGACAGGGCTGTACTACAGCTCTTACTAACTAGATAATTTTTTTTATAAGCAACGGACCATAGGGACAGGCTCGCTTTGGCTCCCGCGTCGCCGCCTGCCTGTATAGAACGCCTCTCGGGGCGGGATGTGCCACAGACGGCTGACCGATGGTCGGTTGGACCGTGCGATGGCTGGATGCAGACAAAGGAGACCATCATGCCTGCAAACAAAGAATCTGCGAAGTACGACTTCGTTGACTGTGTAGAAACAGCACCAACCGTAAAGGCTGAGGCTAAACTACGGGACAAGAAAGCTACTGAGGTTGCTATCTCCAACATGCGTAAAGCAATTGGACGTGACAATCAGCATCTTTCTCCAACGATGGACAGACTAGCCCGTGATGCAGCGCGTCATGGCATAGGACTCACCATCAGACACCAAGTCTGCGATAAAGATGGACGCGTTTGGGACGCAAGTGCCCACGATAACGTGACTATCGCCTTGGATTAGGCGATTCGTACAACTGAATATCGGCAGGGGTCTGCCCACAGGGCACCCCCTGCTTTTTTCTCGAGTCCTGCTGGACTCAAGGTATCGGACTGGTAGTATCCCAAGGTAAACCTGCGGAATTTGAGAACCGTATAGGTGGAGTGGTATCGAGTAATCGATGCAAGTAATCCTGAAGACAATAGTCATCTACCTGAGGCACACCTAGTATAAGACAGGTGTCGGCAAGCAACGCTGCCGTTATCCGTGTTGCACCCCGACAGGTGAGACAGATGGGCAACTTCTGCGGATGGCGGTCTGTCCCTGTCCTCATGTACACATGCGTGTGTATGTGAGGATAGTGGGAATTACCCCAAGGTTTTATTCGTCCCACCTACAAGGCGATGGAGCCCGTCATAACTATCTACCTTGACGGGTAAAAGAAAGGCACACTCTAGCCTGATGGTAGTCGAAGGAGACTGGGTAGCCAACATTCGCCCTTAATCCAGTATAAACATGAGAGGGACATAAGACACTATGAGACACTGTGTAGCATATGATACAGTAGTGTCAAGGACATTAGTACCCTACTACCATAGGGGAAAAGTCTTTCGGGAACAAATTAGGAGGTACTTATGCAACTAACACTAGATAAACCGATAGAACTTGGTTTTCTACCACATGTCTATATGTGTCCTGTATGTGCAGGAAATGGAGACCAAGAAAAGATGGTGTGTAGCAAGGAGCATGTATTTACTGCTGCTGAAGCACACCCAAAGTCTCCACCAGAGGCAAGATACTGTCCACCTGAACTTCATTCTATGTGGAAAGCATCGATATACAAATGTAACTACGGACATGTGCTACTTATTAGCAATCCGTAAATAAATAACGCACGACGGTGCGGATCCGTGGCTGAATAAGAACTTATAAAGGTTCTAAGGCACGTCGCTAGACTGTGGTAGTCTGACTAGAGAGCAATCGCTTGAGGTCATGTTCGTGACTGAACTTGGTGTGGTGGTTGGTTGTAATACAATTATTGTATTTATCCTCCGACCTGCAGGTATAACAGAATCCTGTCGGATCACAATATACATTCTGCTACCTGATCAGTAGTGGGGCTGGGATAATGACCCAGTGCAGATAAGAGCTAACTGCGACAACAATAAGCTCAAAAATATGGGGCTCAGAGGTATGGGTTCGACTCCCATCGCATTGGATATGCCCTACTAGGGCGAGTGTACTATGAAGATAAGTTTGGCATAGTAGGCGGACTGTTTAACTGGATATCCATATGATTCTAGATAACCTTGGAGAACGAGGCGTGGTGTAATCAGGTGCATACTGAGCAACAACTAACCGATGATGGTTGGGGACATCATATATACTTTAGGGTGTAGCCGAAGATACATCTGCCTGACGGTATATGTGCTCTGTCCTTGACTGTTGTCACTTATGGAGGTATCATATGACGATGCACACTACAGATTTCCCCAAAGAGGGAGACAAACCTGTACTTCAGTTCGTTACGGGCTTCACCTGTGACCACTGTAATAGTACAGATGTAAAGGAAACAGGGCTACATAAGAGTAGCTTTGGTCAATGGATAGTAACGAAATGTGGTAACTGTAATGTTACCGTGATGTACAAGACAGATTAAAGGAAACAGAAATGATATATCCACACGTAGAGATTAGCCCAACAGGGATCAATGGAAAGATTAGAGTTAATCTTTGGCACAGTATCGATAATGTAGAGACAATCTACAAGGGTACTAAGAACCAAGACAAACTAAGGGATGCACTGCAACCTGTACTGGACATGTATCCAAGGATAAGAGTAAAGACACCGAGTGGTACGAACACTGAGCCATACATGCACATCTTCCGTATAATACAAGATAAGACATGTATCAAAGCCTTTGCTAAGACTCACAACCAATGCAATGGAAACCCATTCTCGAATCGTAAGACATACAACCATAGTCTGACATCAAAAGACCAGTCTGTTGCCTTTGATTCTGTTACCCTATAGTTGGGTCTTGCAGGATAACTATAGGTAATCATAGTTTTTAGAGTATCAGGAAAGGCAAACTAAAGGACAGACTTAAGTATGATTATAGAAATAGAGGGTAACTCTAGTATACAACCCTTCAGGGTGAATGCTTTAGCTTACCATAAATTATTAGAGACGTTAGAGATATGTCACGCCAAAGAAATACTTGGTGCGGACATAATGAAATATAAACTAGGGAAGGCACCGACACTGGCTTGCGAGAAGCTAGCCAATGTACTGGAGCAGACACTAGAAGCAAACCCTGAAGATGATGCCGAGTTTAAACGAGAGTTCGTAACTTTCTTGAGAACTTGCAACGGATTTAAGATAGGATAACAATATGTTTGATGAAATAGAAAGACAAGTGCATAACAAGGATGAAGAACTAGAAGGATTCGGGGCAATGGATCCTGAAACAGGACAGCTATTCTTCATGGCTTACCATAAAATAGATGGGAAGGTTATACAAACCATCCGACATAAGCTAAATGTAAACGATGATTCATATGACTTTACCTTAGTCTTAGAAGACAGACCAGAGATAACAATCACAGTAAAAGATATAGTAGAGGCAACAATTGAAGTATCAGATCTAATATGTGAACACTACGAGATTGATAAAGAGTTTGTTAAGAATACTATTCGTAAGCAGTGGCTTGAACCAATGGAAACACTAGAAATAATAGGACGGACATAAGATGGGACTCGATCAATGTGCATTCAGTAGAGATAAAGGTGACACACACTGTACATGGCGTAAGCATCCTAACCTACACGGTTGGATGGAACGGATATACAGAGACAGAGGTGGACAAGAAACATTCAACTGTGTTGAACTACGGCTAACACCAGAGGATATCCAACAACTCCGTAAGGATGTTGAGAACGGTACCCTTAATGGTAACGAAGGTGACACTGAAGGATTCTTCTTTGGTAGTAACTCCGATGAACACTACAAAGAACAAGACTTAGTCTTCTGTGATTGGGCAGAGGGTGAGCTTGACAATGGAAGGGAAGTAATATATGACAGCTGGTGGTAAATTAACAGATCCTAACTTTACAGTAGACTCACATGGTGGGTACTGTACGGTTAGAGTAGCAGACTCACTAAGCGTGGTCGTTATCAATGAGATATCGTTCGTAATAGTTGAGGTGTATCGTAACACTGAGGATGATGCCCCAATAGAAACAATGCAATTCTCTAAAGAGGAATTATTATGACTGAAGAAATAAAAATGGAATGGGAAGAGTGGTTCAACAAGTATCAACCTGTAATGATTAATGCTACACAGGATGATGGTGAACCCATGGAATTTGATACGTGTACAGATGCTGAGACTTACATCAAAGAGCAAATGCCATGTGTACCTGCATATCAAAGAGAGAAACATGTATGGACTGAGACTGGTGGTGATGGCTGGTCTTATGTAAGTACTGGCTATCATGTATGTGATAGAATGCACTGCTATGTATGCCTAGTACCTTGGGTAAAGGAATACGAAGCGTGTATGTATGACGATCAAGGAAGTTACTGTGAGTTCTGTGATGAAAATGTACACTCGTGCATCCACGATGATGACGAGTGGCAAGACAAAGCTGATACTTTAGCTGAGGAGATGGCTGATGAGTGAAGAAATTAAAGAAGATAGCATGGAAGATGATGGTTTCTGGTATGAAGAGGATGAGGTCTGCCCTAAGTGTGGCTGTGTTGAGTCAGGCTGTTGGGAAGTAGGCTGTATGTCTGAAGACTGGGAGGATGAAAATGATAGTATGTAGTAAATGTGGTAGCACTGAAATAGTAGAGTTTCGTTTAGCAGGATATGACCCTAATAAAGCAATGGAACATGATTATGATGTGCCTGTTAGAGGTGGTGTAGACTACCCCTTAGAGTACAGTTACTGCTATGATTGTGATACAGAACATGTAGACTTTATAGATGAGGATGAATACGATGCCAAAGATAATGGTACTGAGTGATGGACAGACATGGACTATGTTAGATGGTTGCATGGAAATTACATTATGCGAAGAGGAACTAGAGAAACTGTGTATGGCAGATAATTTCTCAAGTGATGTAAAAATAATAGAACAGAAAACACTGAGCGAACAAGACACAGACTGGGAAGATGTGTGTTGTGCATTCTATCATGCTTGCGGTGGTGCGTATGGTGGTTGTGGAGATCTACGTAGCATTGATAACTTATGTCAGTACTATGCCTCTTACTTTGAAGAGGAGGATGAAGATGAATCCAATGAATGACCCTAAATATAAACCACGGTGGGTATGTTCTGAGTGTGGTAGTAGTGATGTACAATCTATGTCATCTGCTTGGTTCGATCCTAACAATGACTTAGAATTTGTGGATTGTGTGGAAGACTGGAATATGGATTGGTGTTGTACCTGTGAAGGTGAGACATCACTCGATGAAGCCATACCACCTGATGATCCTTGGGGTCATGCTTATGGTGATCCCCTGTACTGGGTACCGCCTGTAGATGACGAGTACTGGGAAGCAAAGGGTGATCATAATACATGGACAGTAGCTGATGAGAAGAAATACTGGGACAATAGACTAGGAGTAACCAATGCTAAAGATTGAAGAACTAATGATACTACGTGAGGCTCTTGAGATGTATGCTCAGGGTATACTGAACCGTGAGTTTAGTACACAGCTACAAGAGATCGAAAGAAAACTAGAGATGATGATGAGTCACCAAGGAGCAAGCTAATGGTTAATAGATACCTAAAGAAAGACAAATGGATGGATGCCGCAGGCGCAGGCTGGTGTAATCCCGATGAACCTGCCCGTACTGGAGATAGCTGGCGTGTTGAGTACCAGAATGGTCACGAACATGATGGCTTTCCTGCTGGTATAGCATCTCCCACACCTGCGATGGCGGAGGTTAGGATCAACGCCGACTATGGTAGTGCTATCTTCGACAAGAAAGGACTACAGTTATTCATAGCTGCCTGTACTGAGGCAATGCAGATGATTGTACAGCACGAGGATGATCCTCAGTACCCTAAGTTCATGGGGTTCCCTGTTGAGGAGAACAACGATGACAAATAAAAACCAATGGATAAGGGATATCATAGATGAGGCGGGGGACACACCTGTGTGTGCCCTGATCTTCACTAAGCATGGTGCAGATGGGTGGGCTAGTAAGTACAATAGTCCTGTGTCACCAAAAGAATGGGAAGAAATAATAAAGAGGGTGTATGAATCCTCTATTGCAGATGAACTAGATGATCTATTCATGATCATCGTAGACGAGGTAGTTGAACATGATTGAGACAGATAAGAAATTTTATAGAGTACCAGTGATTATTATAAGCACGGTATGGGAAGAAGGATATCATATCTACGAGGCTGAGACACCTGAAGAAGCTCTTGATATGTATCACTCTGAACGAAAGATGCCTATAGATATAGAGTATACTGGATGGTTAGACCAAGAGTATAAGTATGATGAAATAAATGACTTGGGCGATGAAGTAGAACTTATACCCAATGAACGATCAGATATCCAGTGGATACTCAAGCGTGATGAGGAGAAAAAGAATGACAACATTTAGAGACAGCTTGGTGCTAATGCTTGGTCAAGGTAAGGACGAAGTCGCTGCTATATGGTACACCAAGGATGACGCAGACTGGTGTACAGGGCAATTCTTAGTAGCTCCACCTGATGATGACTTTGAGTTTACTGATGAGAAATGGGCTGAGATTGCTGGGCGATTTAACAACATGGATTGGCAGTATATCTCTGAAGTCTTCGATGATCTTTGTCATGATGTATTAGCGGAGAGAAAATCATGCGAGGAGTAAAGAAGTGGGGCATCATGATTGATGGCAAGTGGTGGATCGAGGAAGACGGTAAGCCTAGTATATACTACCTTAAGAAGGAAGCACAGCAAGATGCTGATGACTTTAATTCAATGCGTAAGAAGGGTGATGCACCCTACCAAGTAAAGGAATATAAGAATGCTAAATAAAGATAAAAGATTACAAGTAATGGCTGATATTAATTGTATGTCTATACTTGAACTAATCGAAGATGACATAGAAGACATGGTTATCTTAGCTACTGATGCTGAAATAACAAGACAGTTCGAGACAATACAAGGGGAGCTCGAAGGTATACTCAAGCAATACCTTAAGGAATTGTTTGATAAGTATTACTTAGAAAAGCCAACAGCTTCAACAACATCAGGAGAACGCAGATGACTGAGATACAATACGTAGATGACGGAGATATCCGTGCTATAGTAGAACAAGACTGTGAGTTTCTAGTAGAAGATCATGGCATAGGCTACTATGAGTATGGTGATGGAAAATATACTGATAAAGATCTAAGATTATCCTTGACAACTCAAGATATTGTGGTACAATACCCGATAGATACAGATAGTTTGATCTATACTATAGTTACTGGTACTTATTATCTAACAGATGGAGATGGAATGGATTATGAATGTGATTATATGGCTGAGTTAAGTCATATTGAATATAATTCAGAAACTAAGGGGTTTGATGCTATATATGAGGTAAACGAAGGATGACTATGATGTTATATTGGGATAGACTATATGTTATAATTGGAAAGGCTGCATTAATAACAGCCATATGTTAAGGAGAATAAAATGACAGACAAAGAAAATAAATGTCCACACTGTGAAGATACTGGTAGAGAGCCTGACTATCCTAATGAACCTTGTCACAGGTGTAGACCTGTACCAAAACATTTAGATGGGTTCCCAATGGGTGAAGTTAGTAATGAATATGCTAGTGAATGGTTGAGCGAATTTGATGATAGATGAAAGGAGAATGATATGGAAATACACATATCACACACATGTTTAGAAACTATGCAAAAATTAGGTATGATCAGTGACTACACAGACGATGGATTCGTCTTACACAAAGATGCAGGTTGGCAACCAGCAGGTGATGTTATTGAATACTATTTAGGCATGGAGGAATATGAAATTGCGAAAGCAAAAGAAACGATACGTGCCTCGATCGAAAGACGAGCCGGTATCCAAGAAGAAACAAAAGAAACCCAAACGTTTACCAAAAGGTAAACTAAAGGATGATCTCAAGTGTTGGGATCAGTCTGATTGGGAACAATACAGTGACGAACTATAAGGAGACTTTATGTCACACGAAATGTATAAGAATGATCATGCCCTTTACGTAGGTAAACCAGCATGGCACGGCTTAGGTACAGTCGTAGAAAACGCACCTACAATAGCGGAAGCATTAGAACTATCTAAGATGGACTTTGATGTAGTACTTAGTGAACCACTAATTGCTAAGTATCAGGAAGAATATCTAACTAATCCTAGTAAGTTCCATGCTACTGTACGTACTGATACTGAAGAAGTATTAGGTGTAGTCAACAAGAACTATAAGATAGTACAGAACAAGGAACTGTTTGAGATTGCTGATGCATTACCTAATGCTAAGGTAGAGACAGCAGGTACTTTGTTCAACGGAGCACAGTCGTATATCCTGATGAAGGATGATGAGTGGGCTGTCAATGGTAACGATGAGATGCATGAGTACCTATGTCTGATGAACAGTCACAACGGTACCCTTAGCTTATCAGCGTTGCCTACATCGATCCGAGTGGTATGTAACAACACATTGAGCTGGGCTATCAGTGAAGGTTCACAGCGTATGATCAAGCTACGTCACAAAGGTGATATGAACGAGAAGATACTCAGTCTTAAGGATGCACTCGAAGAGTGGAAGAATCATAAGGCTAGCTTCCGTGGTGCTGTTCAACAGCTAGGACGTAAGAGATGGAACAGAGACGAGATTCAATCCTTCTGGATGGAATGCTATCAGATGTTTGAAGGTGAAGTGCCAACAGCGCGGTCATCTTACACACAAGAAGAACATAACTCACGTAAGAAAGCCATGACTACAATGCAAGGCTTTACTGAAACCTTTGACAAAGAGGTGAGGGAGTTTGGAGGAGATAGTGCATGGCTTGCTGCTAACGCAGTAACCAACTGGCTGCAACATAAGAAGCGTAGAACAATCGAAGCTACCATTGCTAATAAACTTATTGGTGATGCGAGCCGAGACTCTACTCGTGTGATGCGAAGGGCACTACAATTAGTATAAGCGACGAGCGTACTGTCTAGGTTACCCTATATTCGCGGGTAACATTATACTAATACCCGTGTGGTGGCGGTTCACCGTAAGGTGATAACGAAGCACCAACAGGTCACGGTCCTGTCCAAAAAACCTGAAACCTGAGCACGTTGCAAAACTGCTCTACAATCTACGGGTGGGCTAGCTGGAGCATGCAGTTAAATAAAGAGAAACAGCTTCCCACCCTATAATCTAACGGAGGAGCACACCTGAGTGCCTTAGTGTGGGGTCAACAAGCCCCAACACTCCGCAATATAATGGTGCCTATTAAGACGGTAAGCTTTCTGAAGTAGCTGAGAATCTTATTAGCGTTCCCCCTGATGATATCTACAGGGAACACGGGGTACCACAATCTAAGGGGAGTAGTAATTCGAGCTGGAACTAGTGAAGCCTAATAAAACAGCCAGCATAGGCACGTTGCTACTCCCCACCAATCCACGCTTTAATAGCGGATCAAGAGCCTAGCGAGGTTGAATCTCCAATGAGGGGAAGGCTCTC
>Ga0208030_1001042_pt1 | contig 17407 bp, 26 predicted proteins | sample MalvirDeepMed_M9_FD_184246 | JGI IMG/M metagenome (GOLD analysis project Ga0208030, IMG submission 184246) | Marine viral communities from the Global Malaspina Expedition - Malaspina viral metaG DeepMed_M9 (SPAdes) (version 2) | ecosystem: Environmental > Aquatic > Marine > Oceanic | place...
GGCGTGACGCAGGAATGGCACTACGCTGAGAAGTGGTCCGTAATCTATGGCGGCAGTTGGAACTTTGTAGTGCCGGATTAGAATGGATAGAGCCGAAGACTATGCTGTAGACCGTAGATCCAGGCGCAAGGTGCTGGATATGCGCCGCCCGCGCCCGCGGTTGCCGCGGCCGGTTAGCGTGCCCGATCTATTCGCCGTGAGAAGCATATCTGCGCTAGTAGTCGCCTACGAGAAGGGTAACATCCGCGTCGGCCGCAACGCGCTCGTAAGCGTGGCGAGCAGCACCGTGACATTCAGCGGCGGCGACGGCACGAAGTACCTAGTAGCGGAGTATGTATGGGCGACGGGTGCTCTAAGCGTAGTAGCGAGCAACAGCGCAACAGCGCCGGACTCTACGACCTATCGCAAGATCCTCCATGAGTTCACGAAGACGGGCACAGCCCTCCGGCATACCTTTGTCTACCATCGTGGAAGCATCGAGTTAGGCGGAGTGCAGCAATGGTAACGCGGCTAGCTGCATCGCCACCACAGCCGTCGATCTCACGACGCTTGAGTTTGGATTGCTGGTCGAGACGGGCGCGGATACGGGCACGCTATGGCATAGCCGATCCATCGGAGACTTGCCGCAGGAGGTGGCCGTGCGGGACTGGATCAATCTGTACCAAGTGCTGACGGAGCGCTGCCACGCCACGCAGACCGCGCAAGGATCGAACGCTATCCGCGTCATCACAAACGCGGGCGGCGTGTACGAGTATACCAACAGCCTAGCCGGTATAACGAACAGCGCCGGCGGACCGTTCTTTAACTGGATGACCGGGCCAGCCACCAATACCACTACGAATGCCGTGCTGGACTTCTGGCGGCGCACCGATGTAATCGCAACCGTGACGAACCCGGCCGGATTCACCTATGGCGCGGACCCGCCCAAGTTCGTAAATGTCTACTGGGAGCAGGGGACGAATCGCTTTCTATGGGGTCCGGCGCGGAGCGTGTCGGCACTAGGCTTGACTACTGACGCCGTAGACTTCAACCAGGCGTATACCCATTGGAAGCGACTAACGGACGTATGGAAGTTTATAGACGTTGGTAGCTTGTCCATTCCGTCACTTACAGGCGGATACGTTGGCGGCAATCGCGATCTATACTGGCAGGCAGACGCGGACATATATACCAACCCCGTGAACGGCGGGATACTGGTTGACTTTGGACCCGTGTATGGGGGGGCGCATAATAGATTTGCATATAACACAACGGCCGCAGATGATAGGGTCAAGTTTGTCACGGGATTAGCGCCGCACGCTTTTGCTTTCATCCCTTCAACGAATGATCTGATATCACCAGGACCGGCCGGTGTATTCTTCCGCGTAACCGCCGACCTCTGCATATCCGTCAGCTACCGATCCATACGCGGTCACGGCGGCGGCGGATGGGCTGACATAGGAGACGGTTGGGATGGAGGCACGACGGGTCGCGTTATCGCTGCGGGCCTGATTACTAACCTTTGGCGCGATGCGTCCGACAGCAGATGGATTACAAAGACCAATATGCTGCTGCGATACCCGCCGATGATGATACCCGATATTTCCGGCGATTTCCACGGGGCAGGACTACCGGTGCCCCTCAGCTATTCTAGAATGCCTGCTCAGATCATCTGTGACTGGATCAACAGGCAGACCCGAATGGATATTTACGGCGGCAATAGCTATACATACGGATTCCGGGAGCCGCTGATTATCCAGTATGCAGACGATACTCTAGCCGTGGCCGGCGCGTTTACCGGGCTAACGGCGAACCTGAACGAATCGTTCAACCCGTTCCCCATGCTTAACGAGACGGGGCTTTTCACGCGGCTAGGCATAGGATCGATAGGCGTGGGAACCCTTGGCGCGGATGCGTACTATTCATTCCAGAGCAGTAATACGTACAAGACCGCAGCGCAGAACGACGGCAACCGAGCATTCATGTGGGAACTGACTAACTCATGGTTCACGACGGGCGACGTAGGAGAAGTGGCGCACACGCTGAACGAGATGCGCTGGACTACCACGCGCCGCGCATCGTGGAGCGGGCTAGGGTCAGATAACCAATTCCAATGGACGGGCACCGGAGCAACGTGGGCGATAGCGAAAAGCGCGGCGGAAGTGGCCGCCCCTATCGAGGGGGGCCAGGACTCCCCGCCACATATAGCCACGGTGGGCAGCGTAAACGCAGCCACGGTCTATACGGCCCGCGCCCTTTCATCACAGCACGCCCTGATATTGACGGGATTCTTTAAGGACCGCACTAACACCGTAGACTTCTACACGCAGGCCACTAATACGGACTGGCTTATATCTATCACGGCCGCATCAAATAGATTCGATCCGCAAGGCTGGACGGTTAGTAATCGGCTCGTAGTTACCGAGACAATCAGCGGTCTATACGGCGTGGGCGCTGTAACGTCCGCCTTTGTGGGGACCACGGGATTCCCGCCAGTATGGTGCGTAGAGCCTACCATCGGGCACGATACGGCCGCGGGCTTTGAGATAAACGCTGACGCGCAAATACTGAAGTGGACATTTCAAGATGGCCCATTCCCGTAGCCCGCGTAGTCTATGCTTGAATATCCCGCCCGTTGATGATATGACGCTTTTCCTATGATGCACGCTAGCACTCACGCACGTCACCTCCTCTCCCTTCCGCTAGCGTGCATCTTCCTTTTGTCGGCTGGCCTGGTAGCTCCGTCTATGGCCGCGCCCTTACCCCTTCCGGTTAATATCGATAGTCGTGCGGCGACCGCGCCAGGCTTGGAAGTATACCGGGCCGGCCGGCATGTCTTTCGCGTCACATTCAAGGACGGCGGAACGGCTAGCGACATAGGCGGGCATACGCCGTTTATGTCATGGAGCACGAGCGCCGCGGCCGTGGTTACGAGTACGAGCGCCTGGACCGTTATAGGCGCATCGAGCGGATTGGTAGACTTCACATTCTCCACGTCCGCGCTGAATCACGCCAGCGGGCGCTACATCTACGAGGTCGGCGTGGTATCCAACGGGCAGCCGAGCGTATACAGGCAGGGCACGTTTATCATCAGGGGCAGCCCATTCGCGAGCGGTGCGAATCAGGTGCTATGGGCTAGTAATGTCGTCTGGGGCACGTTCAACGCGATCAACTGGCCGTTCCTTCTGCCGGCGGATACTAACGGATGGGACGTATCTGGAGCCGGCGGCGGAACCTTTACGAACTGGCTCGCCGTATCGGGCGGGAATCTGACGCTAGCCGGCACGGGCCGCAGCGGGTCCAATACGATAGGCTTGACGACGGCAGCGATCCAGGGCGCAGCGACCGGGGCCGTGCATGGCTCATATCTGCACGTCAACAAGACGGGCGTATGGGTGATCGCGTCTATAACGAACGCGCTCAATACGTCCATCGTCGCGCTCAATGCGGCGAGTAATACTTTCGAGGCAGACATCAACGCGCTGGTCGCGGTAAGCAATGCGCCGACCTTACAGGCAGTTGGCGAGACAAGCGCCACGGCAACGGGCAGCAGGTACACCAATGGCCTGCGCCTGGTCGAGTTTGCAAGCGATGCCGCCAACGACTACGCGGCCAGGTTTGAGAACACGCACACGGCAGGAGATCATACCGTCGTCAAGATTGGCGCGGGAACGCTGAACGCGGCGATATGGGCAAGCAATCAGACGGCGGGCGTGGTCGCGAAGATCGCCACGGACGCAGGCGACGGGTTGATTATTGAAAGCACACTCGGAAAGGGCGAGCTGTTATCGTCTACCGCTCCGCTATACATCGAATCGCCGTCCGCATCCATGTTCATACGTGGCGCACATGGCGGGAATAGTATTGCGCTCGACGTTGGGCGACTGGGTAACACGAATCGCGTCAAGCTGGGCGGCGCGAGTTATGCGCTCGATACCACGCAGGGCAATAGCCGGATCGCGCACGTTCTGGAGCTAAACGAGGTGACGTTCATAGGATCACCCGCGCACGCTTTCAGCTTGAAGCCGGCAGACACGCCGGCAGACGGCGCGGTGATGACCTACGACAGCGCGAAGGATACCTGGACAAATCGCTTTACGATCAATCAGTCATCCAAGTCGGACGGTGACGTGCTGGTGTACCGCTCGGCGCAGGGTCAATACACGAACGAGGCGCAGTCTGGTGGCCTGCCAGCATCCGCGACGAATGTGATGGTGACGTTCGCGATGACAAACGGGTGGGACGTGAGCGCGGGTGGTGGCGGTGGCATCCCGCAATGGCTGACCAACTATCAGTTTGAAGCCACATACAACAGCAATGAGTGGATGACGCAAAGTTCAGATGTAACGAACGTCCTGCAATTTGAAACAGAGACATATGATTTGGGGAACATCTACAATCCCGCTACGTTTGCTGCAACGGTGATTAAGGATGGCAGATATGAGGCATACGTTTATTGGGGCATGGGTCATTCTTTGGCGGCAAGCAAACAAATGCATACGTTCTTTCAAACAAATGGGTTTGCAGTTGGGGCTACATTTCGTCTTGAGGGGAGTCAAGTTAACTCTCAATTAGTTAAAGGGCAATCATATCGCAGGGTCTTGAAACTCACATCCAACTCAACTGTTCGGGCTTGCAATTATTTTACTGCTTCGGGCACCCGACTAGGTGGTGGCGACGGAGACAATTCAAATGAACTGCGACATCATATGTCGATGTTTTCGCTGGAGTATTTGGGGCCATGAAAATGAAAAGACTACTCGTAATAATCGCCTTGCTCGTCGGCTTGACCGCTTCGGCGCAGGCCGCAGACTTTTGGGTGACTGATCTGAACCTGTCCGACGCAGAAACGGTTTACCGCTGGCAGGTTCTCAGCACCGCAGGCACCAACGCTGCGCTCGCTGCTACTCCGTCCGTGCAGGATCTTGACGGAGACACCTATGTACTCGACCTCGATGGCGCAACTCCCGCGCAACTCGATACGCTCGCCGCATCCATGAGCGCAGCAGATATCGTAGCCGCAGCGAAGGTCATTGAGTACGCCGAAAACGGCTGGTCGATTGCTGCACAGAATAATGCCGCTTCCAATATCGTCGCGCTTGCTGCTGCTTATGGCGTAACCGATCAGCCTGTACCGTGGGCCGCTGTTGCTACGGCCATGCAAGCGGAACGCGCAGACGCTACGGCAAGCAATGACGTGATGCGCCTTTTGAACGTCGTCGGGGACGGCACCTCGATGTTGAGCTTCAAGGAATTTTACAGCGAGAACGGCGGCGATGTTTTCAACGTCGTCATGCCATAGGATGCAGCGATGCAAAGGCCGTATGAATGGACGAGGGTGACATGGGACGCAGCAGGAGACAGACCGATGCAGCGGGTCAAGACCATACGGATTCCCGTGAGGGAGGCGAAGAATACACGACTGTCGATAAGAATTATGCAATCTCTATTGGTTGCATCCGCACTCTTGCTTGCATGGTGGTTCCCCTTATTTGGGGAATCTTTCAGTTCGACGCTCGATTCCGACACCTTGAAGCAAAGCAGGGTCAAGCCGGATGGGACCGCGAACAGTCTATACGTCAATGGGAAGCATTTTCAGATCTTAACCCCTCAAACATCGTGCCAGACCCGCGATGTATCGGATACCACGACCCCAAATCAGGACAATGGATTCGACCATCGCATTCTCCAGCAATCCAACCGTGACACGTCAAGGATCAAGGTTCTGAATGATCTCCGATGATGTCCAGGTGCTAGAGGCGATGACGACCTACGGCGGATGCTTCATCAAGAAGCTCGCAGAATTGGCATCGCTCGCAGATGCGGAGAATCTCGCCAAGCTCAAGCACACTTATAGCAACTACTGGGACGAATACCGCAAGATGGCGGAACAGGAACAGACAACGGCGAACGCATGACACGAGTCTTGACCGTACTAATCGCCGTGCCTCTGATCGCGGGATGCAGTTATACGTTCCCTAAATTTTGGGGCAATGACGATGCCGCCGTGGACTCCCTGCCCGACCCGGCTCTGACGCCAGTACCTATCTTGGAGCCAGCGCCCGCGCTTGGGCCTACGCCGGGCGAATGGCAAAGCAATCCGCTAGTGATGGATCTACCCGCCGGCAAGTGGGTATGCGTCTACACCGTTGACGGGCTAGAGCGCGATCCAGGGCGAGCGGATAACGGCGGGCTGGAGCATGTATTCGGAGACTTGCAAGGGCGCGGATTTGACCGAGTATGGATTATGAACATGGGCGAAGGCCGGCGGATGCGCGGCTTTATCGATGACGCCGGCCGGGAGTATAAGACCTGGAAACGCCGTAACGATTTGAATCAACCCGGCGACGGCGTAGCGCGGGTAGAGTGGGCGTGGGACGGGGAGCGGATATGCGTATCGATCAACGGGCGCGAATGGTTCAAGGAGCCGCTGACGGGCCAGCCGGAGCGCCTGATAGTGGGCGGAACACAGAGCCGCGGGCGCAGCTTTGGCGGGCGCTGGCGCGACGTTCGCGTGATCCAGTAGCGGGGCAACGGCCGGTCAATCCGGCAGAGTGAGCGCTTCCCCTGATAAACCGTGTCTGTATGGCGCTGTACGGGCCTATCTATCCCGGCTACCGCATAGTACCCCCGCGGGAACTAAAGCCCCTGAGCGACGAATACGCACCCCTAGCGCCCGCATTCTAAGCATATTGGAGCGGATAGGGCGTGCTGCTCTTTGGTGGGGCCGCGGACCAGGCGCGGGCTAGGGCGCGAGCCGCTGCGAATCTTCGCACGCTTGCAAATCTGATTATCGATTCTGCGAAATGAGAGGAATTTCCGCGGGCGAATTGCGTATTGGCGGGGCTTTTCGATGCCTTGCGGGACTTGGCACGCTTCAAGCTTATACACTAAGGCGATGACGGCAACCACAAACCACGAGAGGAACGAGAGCATGACAAATAGCGTCAAACTGATGAAACATTATGTCCAGAACGTAGAGACTGGTGACAAGTGCCGAGTGCATTATTCACGCGGCGAGATATTCGTAGACGGCGTGCTGACGGAATGTGTCACGATCTACGCCAAGGGCTATCTTGACAAGCTGTATCCGGTCCTGGGTGATGTAGTCGAAAACGACACCGATATGATGACTGATTATTTCGATAAGGATCGGGTGCGGATCTTCGCAGACAATCCGCTATTTGCCGCAGCAGTTTCTCGCGCTGCATAATACGCACCGGGGGCCGCGCATCCTACACGCGGAGACTTTAAGCATGAGCGTAACAACAACAACGGGGGCCGCTACGATGGTTACCAAGTTAACGCGATTAGTGACTGATTCTGGCGAAGTGGTGGACCGGGCCGGGGAAGCAATAGAAGGCCAGGGCATATTCGATATGGACGGCGTTGGATATTATGCCGGATTCGATGCCGCCGGCGATTGTTTCGCGGAATGGTCCGATTCGGACAACGTGGTTCTCGATTGGGACGGCAACAGGACGCCGCACAGGGTAGGCGCGGAAGGGCGCTAGAGATCGACGCATGACCAACCCCGACACAGCCAACGCGGACCGATGGGTATGCCGCGAGTGCGAGCAGCCGCTAGACGTGGACGCAGTAGCGGGCAACGTGGCCCCGTGCGATACGTGCATAACCGATGCGCTCGACGGATACGCGGAGCGCTACCCATATCGCAAGTGCCCGCCGCCGCGCCAGGCCACGCGGGACAGGATGCCGGCGATCCGCTTGACGGCGCTGCAAGTGTCGATGTTAACCGGGGCGAGCTTTGACGGGTACACGGCGTGGATCAGGGAGATACGGGCGGCGCGGGAAGCGGTGAAAGCATGATCCTCCGGCCCGTACATCACATAAACCGCATCCATCGAAAGGTCGGCAGCATGGCCGCGATGGGTACGCCGATGGCCTGGTACTGCGCGAGCCGCATCGATAGCCCGATGACCCTAACGCTCGCGGGGCTGGCGATCTTCACGCTAGGGCTTATCTACGGGGCGCTATGGACGTGCGACAAGCAGCGGCGCGATTGGGGCGGGGATACGCTTGGCAACATGGCCGCGGGGACGGTAGGCAAATGGCTCACGTAGAAGCACAATGCCGGACGTGCGTGGGCACGGGACTAACGGATGCGGACGGCCTGCTATATCACACGGAAGCGGCGATATGCGTGACATGCGCGGGCACGGGACGGGAGATTATCGCATTCAAGTGGTTTACAGGGCGCGTTCCTGCGGAGGGCGTGGCGCTTGTGCATAGCGCGGTATTTACGGATACGATCAGCTACGCGGAGTTCGCCGGCGGGGCGTATCCAGGTGACAAGAAACAAACGGAGGGAACCGATGACAACTAAAGATAGCACCACGGCAGACGCTACGCCCGCCAAGCGTGGCGCGGACGGCATAGCACACGTCACGCCGGCTACGATGCTCAACACGGCCATAGAGCGCGGCGCAGACGTGGACCAGCTTGAGCGGCTTATGGCGCTGCATGAGCGCTGGCAGGCGGATAACAGGCGCAGCGCATTCATAGAGGCGCTTGCAGACTTCCAGGCCGCTATGCCGGCGATCCATAAGGACGGCGACGTATCCTACGGGAGCGGCGGCGGCAAGGTGGGCTATCGCTTTGCGAGTCTGCCAGCCATAGCGCAGGCCATACGCAAGCCGCTATCCGATGCCGGCCTGACGTATCGCTTTGAGTTTGCCAACGCGGGCGCGGGCGGTGAAATGCAGGTTACTTGTGTGCTAACCCATACGGGCGGTCACGCGGAGTCTACTTGCATGGCCGCCCCGCCCGATACATCCGGCAGCAAGAACGCGATCCAGGCGGAAGGCAGCACGGCCACATATCTCCAGCGGTATACGCTCAAGGCGGCGCTCGGAATCGTGGACGCGGACGAGGACATCGACGGGCGCGGGGCGGGTATGGGCGCTGGCGCGGAAGTGATAACCGAGGACCAGGCCGACCAGCTCCGCAAGCTGCTCGCGCAGACGCCGAGCGGCACCGGGCAGAAGCTCTTAACGTGGGCGCAGGCCGAGAGCATTGCGGATCTACCCGCGAGCATGTACGCGGAGGCCGTGGCAACGGTGAAGCGGAAGCTAACCGCGGCGGATGAGGAGTTGCCCTTATGACGCCCACGCTACACGATCCGCCGGCAGAGACTACCCTTGCCGCGCTCGGAGTCCAGGGCACGCGGCCCGATGCCGTCGCGCTAACCTGCGAGCAGAACGGCGCGGAATGGTTTACCGCCCGGCTAGGCATACCGACTGCCAGCGCAATAGCCAACGTAATCACGGGCAGCGGCGAGGCCACGAAGGGCCAGACCCGCAAGAGCTATATGAACGGGCTGATCGCGGAGCGCCTAACGCGCAGCGTTGAGATGCAGCATAGCACGCCGGCAATGGAGCGCGGGCATCTGCTAGAGCCGCGGGCACGGGACTGGTACGAGTTCACTACGGGGCGCGACGTGCAGCAGGTCGGCTTCGTATACGGCGATGCGGAGCATAAAGACATCCTCTCGGCTAACATCATCACGAGCGACTCTATCGCCGGCAGTCAAGATAGTGAACTTTTCGAGAAGATCATCACGAATACCGTTTCATACGGATGCAGCCCTGATGGGATATGCGGGGATCGCACAATACAGATCAAGTGTCCTATGCGGCGGGGCATGATAGGCACGCTCCTGCGCGGCAAGTTACCCGCCGAGTACGTCTCGCAGATTCAATGCGAGATGCACGTATGCGGCGTGGATCTATGCGACTTCGTACTATTTACGCCAGAGCCGCACATACCCTCGCAGATATGGACGATTGCCGCGGACCCGAAATGGCAAGCAGCATTCCCGCAGGCGATAGCGGACTTCTGCGGGGAGACGACGGCGGCGTATGAGCGGGTGAAGGGGATGCTATGAGCGGCAGCAACGGGAACGGAAGCTATGCGGAGTTCTTGGAAGCGAAAGCGCAGATAGGCGGCAATCACGGATTCGATCCGCTATGGATGCACGATGACCTATTTGACTTCCAGGTGCATCTAGTCGAGTGGGCGCTACGCAAGGGCCGCGGGGCTATCTTCGCGGACTGCGGACTCGGCAAGACGCCTATGCAGCTAGTATGGGCTGAGAACGTAGTACGCAAGACTAACCGGCCCGTGCTAATAGTCGCCCCGCTAGCCGTATCCGCGCAGACCGTGAGAGAGGGCACGAAGTTCGGCATAGATGTACGCCGCTCCGATGATGGCACGGCCATGCCGGGCATAGTGACCACCAATTACGAGCGCCTACACTTATTCAACCCGCATGACTTCGCCGGCACCGTATGCGATGAGAGTAGCGCGATCAAAGCCTTTCACGGGAAGCGGCGCGAAGTAGTAACGGATTTTATGGTAAAGCAAAAGTACCGCCTGCTAGCGACGGCCACGGCTGCGCCTAATGACTGGATAGAGCTTGGCACGTCAAGCGAGGCGCTAGGGGAATTGAACCGTACTGACATGCTTTCCCGCTTCTTTAAGAATGACGAGAGCACAAAGGTCGTCACGTCATCAGCGAAGTGGGTAGGTCAGAACGCGGACGGCCGCCGCGATCCAGGCTGGCGGCTAAAGGGCCATGCCGTTGAACCGTTCTGGAGATGGGTAGCATCATGGGCGCGGGCTATGCGTTCGCCTGAGGATCTAGGCTTCGATGGTTCGCGCTTCGATCTTCCTGAGCTAACCGTTAATGAGCATATGATTGATTCGGTCAACCCGGCCGAGGGGATGCTGTTCAACATGGTAGCGATAGGGCTAGCCGAGCAGCGCGACGAGGCCCGGCGCACTATCAACGAACGATGCGAGCGCGTGGCGTCATTAGTCAATGATACGGGCGAGCCTGCTATAGCATGGTGCCACCTAAACGCGGAGGGTGATCTGCTGGAGAAGCTGATACCCGATTGCGTCCAAGTGGCGGGCGGCGATTCGATAGAGCATAAAGAGAAAGCCGTCGAGGACTTCATTGCGGGCAACGTGAGGGTGCTTGTGAGTAAGCCCAAGATATTCGGATGGGGATTAAACCTACAGCATTGCGCTCATATGACCTTTTTTCCCACGCATAGCTACGAGGCATACTATCAGGCCGTGCGGCGCTGCTGGCGATTCGGTCAAGAGCGGCCCGTCACGGTAGACATAGTAACCACGCCGGGCGGGCATGACGTTATGTCTAATCTACAGCGCAAGTCGGACCAGGCCGCGGAAATGTTCGCTAGCCTAGTGCGGCATATGCACGAATCGGAAACGATACAGAGAATAGAATACGAGTGTATTAACATGGAGGTTCCGGCATGGATGAGCGGCAGACAATAGGAGATAGCTACGCGCTTTATAACGGCGACTGCATGGACGTGATGGGAGGTATCAACATGGAGTCTATCCCGTTCTCTATCTACTCTCCGCCGTTCGGCGGTATCTATATGTATTCCGGTGACGAGCGGGATCTTTCCAATCACGCGCATATGGATGACTTCTTTGATCACTACGGCTTTATAGTGGACAATATCCGCCGCATAACGATTCCAGGGCGCATGACGGCTGTACATTGCACCGATATTCCGCGGGGCGGATATGGCAATCGTCTATTCGATCTGCCCGGCAAAATCATCAATCTACACGAGGAACACGGGTTCCATTATGTAGCACGCTATCATGTATGGAAGGAGCCGCTAACGGTACGCAATCGCACTATGATGAAGTCGTTACATCATAAGACATTCTGCGAAGATACGAGCCGATGCGCGGCGGCCAATGCCGACTACCTTTTGATATTCAGAAAGCGCGGTGATAATCCGATACCCATTGAAAAGCCTAACGGAGTTCTGAAGTATGCCGGCGAGCGAAAGCCGCCCGCAGATACGCTCCGGTTCCGCGGATGGAAGGGGAACCAGATAGAGAACCGTTATAGTCAATGGGTCTGGCAGCAGTACGCTAGCGCCTTTTGGGATGACATACGGCTTGACCATGTAGTGCCATTCAAGGAAGCGCGTGAGGATGACGACGAGAAGCACGTACACCCGCTCCAGCTTGACGTTATCGAGCGAGCTATAACCCTATGGAGCAATCCAGGCGAGACAGTATTCACGCCGTTCATGGGCGTGGGCAGCGAGGCATACGTGGCCGTACTTGAAGGGCGCAAGGCCGTAGGCGTGGAGCTGAAGACCGCCTACTACAAGCAGGCCGTCCGCAACGTAATCGAAGCGGCCAGCGGATACAGCAACGGAGAGCAGGAGCAGCTATTCCATGACCAATCCGCTTGACGTGCTAGCGTTTGAAATGGCCCGCGCCGAGGAGAAGTTCGGCCCGATGAACAGCCCCGAAGAGGCATACGGCGCGATATGCGAGGAGCAGGCCGAGCTACTAGACGCGATCCGCTCGCACGATTGGCGGGCGGCCAGGGCGGAGGCGGTACAATTAGCCGGCATCGCTATGCGCTTCGCATTGAATCCGACCACGCATGAGATGACCGGGGCGTATCGCGGGACGCAGCGGAAGGCGAGCACATGAGCGCAGGCAATAACCAGATGACGTTCCTGGCGCGGAATGCCGGATTCACGGTCAAGAACCCGCGCAAGGCATGGCGGACCCGCAAGGCGATGAATGCGTATCGGAAGGGGCACCCGACCTGCGAGTATTGCGGCCGCAGTCCGATCCATGTGCATCACATCAAACCCGTGTCGCAGCGCCCCGACCTGGCGCACGTCCCGCAGAACTTCATCAGCCTATGCGCGAAGCGATGCCACCTGACGCTCGGCCACGCTGGGAATTGGAAGCATTGGGTCCGCAACTCACGCGAACTATGCATCCGCGCAAACATCGCCACGAAATCAGGCGAGGCAGGCGAGGCATGAGCGGCGGCGCATTCTACAACGAGCATGACAAAAAAGGAGCGCAATGGTTACGAGAATTGATAGCGGACGGATTGATCGCGGACGGGGTAGTCGATGAGCGGGACATCCGAGACATCGCCCCGGCAGACCTCGACGGATTTACACAATGTCACTTTTTCGCAGGCATTGGCGGATGGCCTCTCGCATTGCGGATGGCTAATTGGCCCGACGACCGACCAGTCTGGACAGGATCGTGCCCTTGTCAGCCATTCAGTGTCGCGGGAAAGGGCGAAGGCGTTGACGACGAACGCCACCTTTGGCCCGCTTTTCGGTGGCTCATCGCCCAGTGCCGGCCTGCAAGCGTGTTTGGCGAGCAGGTTGCAAGCGGCGATGGACGTGAATGGATCGCCGGAGTATCTGCTGACCTGGAAGCAATGGGATATGTTTGCGGGGTTGCAGATATGTGCGCTGCGGGCTTCGGGGCGGCCCACATCCGGCAGCGATTGTGGTGGGTGGGGTACGCCGAAGGCAAGCATGGACGGAGACAGTCCAAAGACAGTGGAGATGGCAGAGAGGGGCGAGGCCGAAATGAGCTTGATGAGGCAATGTCACCTGACGGGTTGGCCGACGGCGGCGGGGCGCGACGGGAAGGATTGCAGCGATCCCGCGACGTGGAAGGAATACAGGAACCCGGACGGCACCGAGCGGAACCGCTACGATCAACTGCCGAGGGTGGCTGCGTTGACTGGACCCGCACAGTCTGGTGGCCCTGCCGCGACGGGAAAGCCAGGCGAGTGCCTGCCCGGTGGGTGGACGACACCCTGCGCGGAGGACAAGACGCAACGAAAAGCCAAGTATCAGCAAGGGGGAACGCCGTTGAGTCTACAGGCGGCACAGACGGAGGGGTGGAGAACCTGCACGGCGGAGGATGCGGAGCGAGGACAGGGGAGCCGGCTGGAGAGCCTGAACACTCAGGCGGCACAGACGGCGGGCTACCCGACGGCACGGACAACGGACGGCAACGGGAGCAAGGATCACAAGGAGGGAGGGATGGCTCTGCATACGCAGGCCGAGACGTTCCGACTGCCCGACATGGCCGGCTGGAAGTTGAACCCGCGCTTTTCCCTCTGGCTGATGGGATACCCGGCCGCGTGGGCCTGCTGCGGGGAGCGGGCAATGCAATCGTCCCGGCCGTCGCGAAAGCGTTCATCGAAGCAGCAGAAGGCGCAAGGAAGGAACTAAGGAGAGATGAATATGAAAGCAGGCACGAGTGAAACAAAAGGATATACGCCGGATCTGTTTGATAGACCCTGGTTCGATGGTGAGACGTTTGAGCCGCGGCTTGATCTCGCCCGCCTCGGAGGGCAGATGAAGCGGGTGTACCTCGTAATGGCTGATGGAGCATGGAGAACCCTGGAGGAAATATCAGTAGTTATTGGCGCACCAGAGGCGAGCATATCGGCCCGATTGCGCGACCTGCGCAAAGAACGGTTCGGAAGTCATACCATTGAGCGCCGCCGGCGTGGCGAGGCAAGCAAGGGCCTTTTTGAGTACAGACTTGCCTCACCGGCCGCCTGGAGCGTGGTACAGAAAAGTGAGGAGCGTGACGCCAGATGATCGCTTCGACTAAGGCTAGACCATGAATAAACACACAAGAGGAGTAAACGACATGCCAAAGACAGACGTACCCGCCGCTATGGCTCACATACGGGCGCTGTTCCTGTACAGTTTCAATACCGATCCCGCAGACATACTGGAAGCCGTCTACGGGGCGCAGGAGGGCGCATACATCGAGGAAAAGCAGCGACTGCTAAAGCTCGGCATCATGCACTTCTGGGGCGGCCTGGACGACACGCACAGAGAGCGCCTGTTCTCCGCGGCGTGGGATAAGTACGGGAAGGAAAGCGGGCGAGCATGAGTAACCCGCGCCAGCCTAAGCCGAGCGCCGGCCACCCGTGGCGCAAGGCCATGTACGCCGCCAAGCGGACTGACGGGCCGTGCCCGGTATGCGGCCGCGAGTACATCTATAAGAGCTGCTACGGCGGCGAGTGCGCTCCAGGGCCGGATAGAATTGACAACGCACCCGCATAGGCGTATAGATGCAGATAGACAGGACATGAACAGCCAAGACCATGCAACCCGAATCCGCTAATCCGTCCCGCATAGTTGGGCTATCATCGGCGCTATCCACGCGCAGGCTGTTCTCCCTCTGTCGCTATGCGGGGCGGTTTAGTGCTTTTAGGGGGCGTCATGCCCAATGAACCAGAAGCGGACCGCGTGAATATGTGGCCGGATATGTTCGAGAGCGCCAAGAGCAAGACCTATAACGTCAAGAATCAATGCTATATGCCGTGCAAGCACGGGCTAGGCTATACGCGGCTTGTCGGTATGAAGAATGGCCCGGCCATGTTCGGCGCGTGGGTAGCCATGATCCAGGTACTATCCCGCCAGCCTAAGCCGCGCAATGGCTTCATCACAGAGGACGGCACAGCGGCCGGGCGGCCATTGACGGCCGATGACGTTGCAACCCTGATTAGAATGCCCGTGCCTATCGTTGCTGCGATGCTTAAAGCGTGCCAATCGGACAAAATCCATTGGATTATTAGGTCTAAGGATACCGCAGGGATACTAGAGGGATACGATAAGGATACTTCAAGGATCGAAGAATCCGTTTACGACGGTAGTGGTAGTGGTAAGGGTAAGGGTAAGGGTAAGGGAGAGGGACAGCCGGGCGGGAATGGCAGCCGCCTATCGCATTGTGACACCTACGGCGAGTTCGGCAAGGTCAGGCTAACGCCCGACGAGCACGCCAAGCTCGTAGCCAAGCACGGCGCGGATACCGTGGACCGGGCTATATCCGCCCTGGACGCATGGAAGGAATCGAAAGGCAAGACCACGAAGAATGACTATGCCGCCATGGATGCCGCATCTTGGGTATGGCGGGCCGCGGAAGATGCAAAGAACTCACAACCCCACGAAAGCATATTCACATGAGCAGATACGACGATAGCAACGAACCCGGCTGGATGGACGTATGGCGCATCAGCTTCCGCGCCGTACCGCCGCAGGATATACCCGTATGGGAGCAGGAACTACGCGAGGCATTCAGCGCATCGCCCACTACACGCAAGGAGCTTGTCGGCGCGATCCGCTACATGGCACGCCGGAAAGAGTGGCGCAAGCATCCAGGCGTAGGGGAACTGATCCATCAGATCAACGAGCTACGCGGCAATATGCCGGCGGCTAAGATGGGCTGCGGGACGTGTACCGATGGATGGATACTGTATTGCGATCACGGCCAATGGCTAGACTCTGATCCGCTACTGCGGGGCCACCAATGGCACATACCGTGCGATTGCGCCCGCGGCAAGAATTGGCTACAGACATACGCCGACAAGTACCAGGACCGCGCAATGTGGGCGAAGCTGGCCGTGCTGGCGCGGGAGCAGCTAGCACCGATTGAGGCGGCTTGATGGCATTCCAGTACAAGATAGATCGACGCGGCCGCTACAAGTACACCGCGACGGAGCGCTATGGGATGTACGTTCCTGCGCTTAAAGATGCGCCAGACTTCGATCTACCCTTCGCCAATCTACGCAGCGGGCACCTATCGATCATGCCCGGTTACGCTTCCGATGGGCCGAGCGGGCCGACCATAGACACGCCGGACGCCATCCGTGCCGCATTCTTCCATGACGTGCTCTACCAGGCCATGAACGCGGATCTTATACCGTGGACATATAGACGCGCCGCCGATAAGCTACTCGTACACCTGGCCCGCGAGGACGGTATGCCGCTATGGCGTGCGCTCATATGGTATCGCTCGCTCCGCATATTCGGCAGGGCGTTCGCGATATGGGGCCGGGTAAGGCCACGCAGGACGGGCAAGGCATGACGCAACCCAATCCAGAGGAATCCGCCCGCGTTCTGTTATTTGCCGTGCTGCTAGTAATCGTCCTGGTAGCATCTCTGATAATAGGCATCCTATTCTCTTTAGTAGGAGCTGGCCTAGCGGTAGCCGGCCTATTCGCTGAACCGTGGGCTATACCGTGAGCCGCCGCATACACAGGAGCCAGACGCATTGACCCCATACCCGTCCATATCCTTCCACGTTGACGGCGATCCGGTAACAAAGGGCAGCGCTATGGCATTCGTCCAGCCGTGCGCTCCGTTCCCTATCCTGGCCCACAACGTAGCCAACCTACGCGCTAAGTGCCGCGCCATCATCACGCAGAAGCACAAGGACGGAGGCAAGTGGGAGAAGGCCATCCACGCCGCATGCCTAGCCGCAAGACCAGGCGAGCCACGCATGGGCGGCTTTAACGTCGCGCTAACATTCTATCTGCGTAGACCCGCTAGCCACTTCGGCACAGGACGCAACGCTCGCAAAGTCAAGCCATCCGCGCCAGGCATACCGATAAGCCATCGTGCCGGCGATATAGACAAGCTCACGCGCAGCGTATTAGACGGGCTGACAGGTGCGCTATGGGTAGACGATAGGCAGGTGCAAGTGTGCCACTCGCTGAAAGTGTACGCGACAGGAAATCTAACGGGCGTGACGATATGCGCGTCCTATTTAGGGG
>Ga0208030_1001043_pt1 | contig 17397 bp, 12 predicted proteins | sample MalvirDeepMed_M9_FD_184246 | JGI IMG/M metagenome (GOLD analysis project Ga0208030, IMG submission 184246) | Marine viral communities from the Global Malaspina Expedition - Malaspina viral metaG DeepMed_M9 (SPAdes) (version 2) | ecosystem: Environmental > Aquatic > Marine > Oceanic | place...
GCAGCACCAGGAGTGTCACGCTCGAGTATCCACTCCATTAGCGAGATACACGCCTCCGTTTCCAGGTAGTTCCGGTAGACCTCGAAGTCCTCGAGGTCAGGCTCCTTGCCCGACTCACGCACGCTCTGCACCTTCATGCTCACCACCAGATGCATCGCCTCCGTCCCGTAAAGCACACGCTCAATCTCACTCTTCGTACGCATCGTATATCTCCTTGGCAATCGTGGCATACCACGGATCACCTAGTTCACCGTTCACCAGCCATGAGTTGATGACCGAGACCCAGTCCCGGCCCGTCACCTCCCTCACCTCATCCCTGTCGAACTCGCCCTTCTTGATTTTGTGCCAGATAGCCAGCACCACGCCGTACTTGGGACACCTGTGCATCCAGTCGTGCGTCATCGCATCAACCGATACCATCAACGAGGGGATGTCGTACTTCGTCCCGGTGGCACGGACGATGTGGTGAACAACGACCGACCCCCATTTCGGGGGGGCCAGCCACTGGTCACGCACCATCTTCCAAGCCTCGCCACGCACCTCCTGGCGAAGCTCGTCCTCCGGGTTGCTCTCAAGGTATTCTCGAACAGCCTGCTTGTCGCGTGGCATACTCCATCCCCAACACGGTGATCAACTCCTGGCGGAACACCTCGTCCCGCCGCAACGTCTCGATCAGTCGTCGTTGCTGACTCCTGTCCCACTGGACTGGAGCCTCGACGATCAGGCTCTCCACCTGTTCCGTAGCTTTCCAACGCCACGCCTGATCAGGATGCTGCTCTATAACCGCATGATACTCCTGAACCGATTCCGGTGCAGGGGGAGGGGTGTTGTTGACCAACGCCTCGCCAACGGCTGTCAAATACTCAGAAAGCATCATCAAAAGAATCCTCCTGACCACCAACGTACTCTATTGAACCGGCACGGATGTTGACGAAGACCTTCTCGTTCCACACCCGGCCCCGCACCGTGCCGGACACCTTCACGTCCATCCCAGGCTTGGCGTTGGCGAGGATGTCCTCGGACAACTGGCCGAATGCCTCGATCAGGATGGGGTTGTCCACCCACTCCTGCCCCTGCTGGGCCTTCTGCATCAGCACCACCTTGGCAATCTTGCCGTTCTTCAGAGCGACCGAGTCGATGCTCTCGATCTTCCCACTCAGCATCACCGTGTTTACCTGATCCATCTTTCTCCCTCTCTTTCTAGAACGTCCCCAACCTCGGGGACTAGTAACCCCAAGCCACACGAAATGTACTAGGTCACCATCACTTCCGACGCTGTTGTCCCCGACCGGGTCGCAGGGTGGCGTTGCCCGGATTTGATATGCTCACGTCTTCGGCAATGTCGGGCTGACGAGGCCCGCTCGGAATGACCGCCAGGGACCGGGCGATGCGGCTGACCCGCCCACGATTTTTACAGCCACGAATGTTGGTCCCGTCCATTACGCTATCCACCAATGGTCACCCTCTCGGGTGTACCTGTCAGAGGCCGCAGCCTCCCTCGCATTCCATGTCAAACAATGACTTCTGATTATCTTCCAAGTTCACGTCCCGCAACGGTCGGCAGGAACGGTGAAGGTACAACTTTGAATCGAGTCCACGGTTCACGACGCTTTCCTCGTTACGCAGGGCATCGTCGATCTCACACGCCCGCTCCCAGTCAGCCTCGTTGCTCTTCACCCGCCGCCACTCGTCGTTGGAATGGAACGGGCAGAACACACACGCCGACCGGGGGGTCTCATGCGGCACACCGTAGTCATCCAGCCACCGGAGGCAGTCGCCCCGCTTCATCACCTCGTCGATCAGGGGGAAGTGGACCGATGCCCACGGAATAGCAACGTAACGGCCACGCATCCTCGCCGCCCGCCTGGGTTCGTCGTAACTGAACCCGACGTACTGATGCACATGAACGTCCTTGGGCATTCGCTGCCTCGGCTTCACGCCGACAACGTCCTGACGAATCGTCCTCGTGATCACGTCGATCTTGTAGTCCTGCGTACACTGCCGACGAACAATCGCCAGGGGATCTCCTTCAGACATGGCAGTGAATGCCGGGATGGATGCAAAGCGGAGTGTCTCGCCACGACCACTCTGCAAATCATCACCAAGACAACCGGCTGTGGCCCGGATGATCTGCGGCCCGTCCAGTGACTCCAGCCAATCAAGATGACTGTACACAGACTGCGGCTCGTCCTGTGGATCGGCAAAGATAGCCACGTCAAAGTCATGCTCCAACTCGCCACGCATCCCCATCAGGTAGATGGTCGTCGACTGCACACCCGCTCCGAGATTCAGGATGTGGTATTCCCTCATGTCTGGTCCGCTCCGCAGTGCCAGTAGCCACCGTCAACTTGATAGCCGGAGTGATCAGTGTGGAAGCCGAACGTCGGACCTTCCCGACGCATGCCGTACCCACGCGATCCCTCCGGTGGCGGCGTAACCGGCCTGGGACCGCATGGCTGTCGGCACGCACAGCAGTACGACTTCTTCTCGTCGTGGTTCCACCAATGGTCACCCTCGTGTGTGCATTCACTCATCGTCTACATCCTCAAGTACCACCACGGACCATGGATACAACTCCGCTTGTGCCGCCTTGTACATCGCTGGCTTGCCCTTGGACACCTCCACCGGATTCCTGGCAAACAAGTCCTTGCCCAGCATGAATCCACGGAACGTCCAAGCCGGATGCGCTCCCGTCATCAGGGCATACAGCCTGTCCTTGGCCTTCCACTTCGAGACCAGCAGCCAGTTGTCCCCGTACTCCGGGCGACCCTTCACGTCCACCCTGTACGGGCCGAGACGACAGTCACCCTCGTCGAACTCAGACCTCCTGGCCTCGCCAACCAGATCGGCGTAGACATTGAACAGGTGGCAGAATGCAATCTCAGCAGACACCCCGTCCAACTCGACCTCGTTGCGGTGGCGACTGCTGTCGACAGGCTCCATATCCATCTCGGCCTCGATGTTCACTTCGCGGCGACGGTGTGCCGCATCGATTGCCGTGTGGCACTCGAAGTCTGACAGTGTGTACTCGGTTCCAAGTGGCACGATGGGAATTAGCTCCATCTCATCTTCCCCCGGCGATATTTCCTGAAGATGTCCTGCTCCTCCTGCCGATTGGCTTGGTAGGAGAGGTAGTTGTGGATGTCAGGCGGAACCCGACTCCCCATCTTCTGCCGGAATATACCATGAGCCATCTTGGCAGATCCATGTTTGACGTTGGCCGCGATCCCAAGGCACTGATCCCACGCCTTCTGGACCTCGGTGCGATGAATCTTCGGCTTGCGAACAACCTCGCGCAGATTCGCATCGACAATCAGCCTGGGCCAACCCGGTCTCGTCTCGTGGTGTCCGCACATCGGGCACTCACCCCGACGCCCGGTCAGCCAGACGTAGCTGCACTGCGGGCAGTGGGACTCTCGAGGGTCAGCATCTTCCCGCGCCTCGCGCTCACGCCGCTCGATGGGTTCAACCGCATTGAGTTGGTAGACGTGGTCGTCGGTGGGCCAGCCATGCCTCGCGACGTTACCCCCGTGATCAATCAGGATCGAATCAACCTTCTTCTCATGCGTGCGGAAGAGACGGCCCGTCGTCTGGACGTACTGAACCAGCGACTTGGTGCTGAACGCCAGTACCCCCGCCTCCACCCACGGTGCGTCCCAGCCGACACGACATACCCCGACATTACAGATGACTTGGATCTCCCCCGTGCGTAGTTGCTCGAAGATCTTCGCCCGACCCACTTGGCTCTTCGTACATTCCTGCGGCGTCGAGGCATCAACATGAGCAGCAGGGATGCCGTTGTCGTTGAACACCTGACAGAGGCGGATCGAATGGGTCACCCCGCTGGCAAACACCACCGTCTTCCTGTCACCGGCAATGCGTTTCCAATTGCTGAACACATCACCCACCAGGGAAGGTCGGTTGTGCCGACGCTCTGCGTCACCCGCTGCGTAGTCCCCGTTGCTGGTAGACACGCCACGCATGTCAACCTCCCACGGAACCCACACCCTCGCTGGCACAAGGTACTCGGGAATCAACTGGGCGTACGTCCCGGCGACCACGATCTCCTCCCACCACGAGCCGATGTCCTCGGGTGTCGCCGTCAGCCCGATCTGCACAGCCGAAAGATATTCACGCAGGATGGTGGCCCACTCACCGGACAGGCTCTTGTGTGCCTCGTCAACAATGACGATGTCTGCCCGTGGCAAGGGGACCGTCTTCTTCTGAAAGCACCGAGAGAACAGAGTCTGTTTCGTTGCGACAGTCACCCCGCTGTGCCAGTAGTCCTCACCGGCCATCAAGGTTGCCGATGGAATCTCGCAGCGGTCGAGCTTGTCAACCATCTGGTAGACCAACTGCCGGGAGTCGGTCAGCACCAGGATTGTCTTGTTCTTCTTCCGGGCAAGGTGGATCAGGGCCGTGGCGATGATGGTCTTTCCAACACCGCACGGACCCTGAAGCACCACCTTACTCGCACCACGCCTCAAGGCGTCTCTGAGGTCGTCAATTCCACAAGCTTGGTGCGAGCGGAGAGTAAACTCTCCCACCCGGAGCGATTCCGTCCGCATCGTTCTTACCTACGGTTCGAGGGGACCGTTGATCATCGCGTCAGTCGACTCTGCCTCGTCGTCTGCCCACCTCTCGAGATCATGAGTACCCTCGAACTTCTCCCTGGCATCTACCAGCAACTTGCCAGCCGTGTACCCCTCGACCACCAACTTGTCGTTGATCGCGGACAGGGCTTGGCTAGCCTTCTTCGCAGTCGACTTGGCGTCCTCAATCGAGAGCAACTCGCCGTTGGTGGAAAACCACACGACGAGATCGGCATCCTCCTTGGTATTGATCCCGACTGTACGCAGCCTCTCTCGCAACTTGTCGGCGTTCGACTTACGTCCACGCTTGCCGTTGCCGTTCTGATCCACGGAAGGAGCGGGAGCAGACTGCTGCCTGGGATGCTGCACCGCAGAGTTGCCATCGTCATCCTCACCAGCAGGCGCACAGCCCGTGGCAGCAGCCAGGGCGAAGCGTCTCATGTAGGTGATGCACGATGCCTGACCGTGAGGGTTGTCCTTCTCCGGCGTCATCGCCATCCGACTGATGATGTACTGGCCCGACTCGTGAGCCAGCACCGTGGTCAGCAGCACCTCGTTCCCCTCGCGTCCGGGGAATTGGGCAATGCTCAGTCCATTCTTGGTCAGCGGCTCACGCACCACGTCCCAGATGGACGTGAGATCAGCATAGCTGCTCTTGAAGAAAGGGTTCTCCGCATTGCGTTGCGGGTTCTGGATCTCAGCCTGACATCGGGCCAGGGCCGAGAACAACTCTCCGACTTGCGCGGAAACACCGATATGAAATCGGTCGGCTCCGTCCGCAGCACGGGCTGCGCTCAAGTCATCGTCCTGCATCTGATGCAGCACTGTCTCGCTGTGGAAATCGTTCATCTTCAAGCAACTCCTCTCTCAAAACAGGGATCGTCGGCGGGGCATCCACACCCAGCCTCACTTCATTTCCGCCGCACACTTCGCAGACGGTGACCCAGATGTTCTCACCGATGAGAATCCTCTGGTCCACCTTCCGCTTCATGATCAACATGGCTTCCCTCCACGCTTGCGTGAAACAACACCGGAGAGTTTATCGTGTGAGTGACGTGCGTCAAGTCACCGATCAAGAACTTTCCGAAGAATCTCGATATCCGCCTGCGTGAGAATCCAGTCCCGACCCAGGTGCTGTCCGACATCATGCTTGGAACACAAGTAACGGATGTACGAATCATCGAAGGGGGGGTCTCGCAATTCTGCGGCTGCGGTCTTCGTCGTGTAGACGGAATCCAACTTCATGTCACCATCCTATTGCCCGTGTGCGTGAAAGCAATACCTTACCACATTTTGTGGTCGGGTCAACGCAGGCCACAAGGTCTAGCGGTTGCCGAATGATTCCTGCAACTTGATCAGGCGGTCGGTGTACCCCTTGCCTATCGGGGTGCTGGTCTCGCCCTCGCCTGACATGAGGATGCCGATCACCTCCGGGGTCTTCATGTCAACGATCCGTGCGAAGTTCTTGTCGGTTTGCCCGCCGTGCTGGGTGGTGTAAACCCCTGTGGCTCGGATGTTCAAGTTGGCACGATCCGCATTCGCTGACCAGTAGCCCCACTTCAAAGCATTCAGTGCGTCCTCGTAACGCATCTTGCTGACGAATGGCTCGACGCTCTTACGCTTCTCCACGTTCTCCGCAATCGTCTTCTCCCGATTGGTCCTCGACTTGAGTGGGTCGAACTTCGGGTCCAGCGTGGTGTAGTCCATCACTAGCTTGCCCTGGAATGCCGGGTCCGCCACCTTGACCATGCCGCTCACGTCATCGTCCTTGGCATACTTCTGGTAGGCGTCGGCCAGTGCCTCGAGACGAGTCCTCTCCATGACCACCGCAGTCTCGTCAACCTTCAGCCCCCTCTTGGCCTCGGCTAGGTTCTCGAGGATGTCGCTCTCGGCATACGTCCAGATGCGGTGCGCGATGTAGTTGTCACGCCGCACCTTCTTGGCCTTCTCGATGATTGCCCGAAGTTCCGGGTCTGCCGGAGTGCGGTCCAACTTTTCTTCCGCCTTGCTGATCTCTTGGCCCGCCCGCCTGTACTCCCGCTCGATGTCGTTCAACTGGTTGACCGGCTCGTACTTCCACTTGACCGGACGGCGGTGCGGCATCAGGCGACCGAACATCTGCCTTGCCGCTCCGGTCGGCAGTCCGGTCATCATGCCGGTGGAACTCACCAACTTGTCCAACGCCTTCGACAGGGTGTCGGTAGCTTTCTTCCTGCCAGCCTTCGGACCCAGTCCTGTATACCTCTCGTCCTCTATCCACTGAGTTGTCCCCTCCTTGAGGAAGTGCAATCCGTCCCAAAAGTCTCTGTTGATGCCGACCAGGATCGTGCCCCTGTTCCGTCGATAGGAGGGAGGCATGGAGGAATCTTCTCTTAAGACATCAATCAGGCGGTTCACCGCATCACCGATGATCAGCCAGTTGCCGAGAGACTTCTGCCCGATGGCGAGAATGTCCTCGTACCATGTGTCATCGGCGTACTTGTCGAGTTCGTCATCGTCACCGTAGAGCCATGCAAGAAGGAACCACATCGACTTGCCTGAATAAAAGACCATCGCGGACTGGATTCCCAGCACGGTGAATAGCTTACCGGCCAAGCGGCGCGCTTCGGATAGACCCTCCACGCTGGTCGCCTTGGTCTTCGAGGATGAGTAGTCAGACACGTCACGCATGACCATGTTGAAGTTCTTGTTCCTCTGGCTGGAGAACATCACGGCCAACTTGAGTAATGCGTTGTGGCGGGCAGCATTCTGCATCTTGCTGCTGGTCAGCACGTCCCAAGTCGGCTGGGTCTGGTCAACAATATCAACAGTCCGATTCGAGACATAAGTCTTGAACTCTTCGGTCCCCTCAACCAGCCCCTTCTCCTTGGCCTCTAGCTTGACAGCACCCCAGATCGTAGCGATGACCGTCGTGTCCCCCTTCTTGATCATTGCCATCGAAACCCTATCAATCGATTCCCTGGTTGAACCGCCGTAGTCTCGGTGAGTGGCTCCAAAGAATTCCATCAGTGCTGATCCCTGGTAACCGGGACTCAGGATCTGGTGACCACCTGATTCCAAGCGATGCCTGAGTGTGCCGCTCCACTCCTTGATCTCTGCAATAAGATCAGGACTGAGGGAAGTGAGACCGGCGGGACCGAGATATTTCAAGCTAATCGCCGTGCTGGCCGCTGCAATTGAGGCTGTCTGGTACATTGCGATCTGGGGTTTCAATCCCAGAGCGGAGATGTGCGAACCTCGTATGATTGACCGGACAATCGTGTTGACCCATGTAGACGATTCCTTTCTAACTTCGAGTCCTTGGAATTCGGTCAGGGTTTTTTTCAGGTAATCAAGAATGGTAGTGCCGTTCTTGTGGTTTTTCAGGAGGGAGTCTCTGAACTCCTTGGATCTTAGAACCGAGAAGGCATCAGACAGCGGGCCGTGCTTGGCGATGAATGATGCCGTCCTGTTGACGTGAGCGTAGTAGGCACTGAACGCATCAAACACCATGATCGGTGCTACCACCCCCTGGCTTCTCGAACGGAGAATTCCCTGCGAGTCGAGGTGAGAATCCAGCCAGTCCCCCGATGACGTTTGTACATCCTTGTCGAAATAGCTGGGATCCCTGCTTCTCGGGAAGTAGTTCTCCAAGTTTGCGATCTCGGTTCCGTGATGCTCCAGCCATGAAGCATTGACAAGTTCGCGGAGCCATCCGTTGAACACCTTGCTGATTGCGTTGGCAACAGCAAGCTCCTCCTTCGTCATGCTGCCCTCGAAGGCCAACATGTCGTCGATGGTTAGCTTGATACCACCGCCCGTTGGTCTCAACTGGCTGTGGATAGCAATGCCCTTGCTCTTGTTCGACAGTATTTCTGATCTCGTATCGCGATCCTGAAGATGGAGATACAGAGAAATCCTCTCAGCCCTCGTCAGAATAAGATGCGGAACCCGCTTGCCGCTTTCGGAATCTGTTGCAGTCGGCCTAGGTCGAGTGTGGGTTACATGGTCGCGCTCCTCCTCGGTCAACGCAGCCAGTGCCGTTCTGCGGCTGTTCGCTTCCACCACTCGGGATGGCCGGTCATCAAACACCACTTCCTGCCGATATGGAGCCAAAGGGGTGACAATGCGTTCCGCCTGCTTCTGACCACGGATCGCCTTGATAATGGTGACGAACATCCCCCGGTCTTGGGAACCCATCTCGCTCCACTCGGTCAGAGCCGACCCGGTTATTCCCTGCTCTTCAAGCACGGCCCTGATGTCATCCTGCGCCCTCAACTGGATTGACGCGACTCCGTCTCTGGCTCTACGCAGCGACTCGCTGAAGATGTAATAGACCGCACTCTCCCTGCCGCCGAGAATGTGGGCAATACTGTCCAACGACAAATGCTCGAAATACAAAGCCCTCTTGAGGATATCCATGCCCCGAATGTCGTCGCCTTGCCCTGGCTCCAGGCTCCTGTTTGCGTCGTACCTGTCAGCGATGTTCTGCCTTACTTCATCCTTTACTTGCTGAAGAGTCATGTTCTTGCGTCTGGCAAGCGCAAGATTCTTCGTCTTCATCTGGTGGAGCAATTGGCCGATGGTCTCTGTCAGTTGCCGGATCTCTTCGGCACTGAGTCTCGGAACCACATCGTGTGCGGAGACCTCGATGTCCTCGTGCAAAGAACGGACACCGTATCCTTTAGCAGCCTGTTCCCCGAGAATCCTACCGGCCCGTTCCACAAGCCTGATCGGGAGTTGGTGGATCTCGTTGTCCGTGTCAAAATCAGCCGCCTCGCTGAGACTCTCCAACCTCTTCAGGGTCGCCGCTGTAGGCTGCTGGAAAATGATGTCCTCAATCAGCCCCTCAATTGCATCCCTCGTCTCTGGCCTGAGATTGTTGTCTTTAGACAATACTCCCGACTTGGCAATCAACTCCTTCAGTCCCTTGATAGCAGCAGCACGCTCGTACTGCTCGATCAAGTTGTTGATCGCCTGGATCACCTTCTCCCGTGCCTTGTCCCTGCCCTCTTCATAGCTAGGACGGCCACCATCCTTGCGTCCCTTCTGGGTTCGTACCCGACCCCGCGCCATGGTCTCCAAGATCCTTGCGATCCGGTTGTGCATCTCCGGAGGCAGGACTTCGCGAGCGTACCCAATGATGAATTCCCACGACTCGTTCTCATCAATGACACTCGCACGATACGCCTTGTCGGCTGAAACCTCCTGACGCTTCATCGACCAGTCGAGCAACTTCTGAGCAGCCGTCTCGATGGTCTCGCCCTCGTTCCACCGGATGATCGAGTTGATGATGGTCTTCTTGCGGACGGTCTTCGCAACCTCATCGAATGCATTTTTGTATTCTATGTTCCGCCTGTCTACAGTTGGCGGTCCCTCCATCACCTCCTTGATGGCCTTGTCCAATTCCTTGTTGCTGACCAGATACCCACTCTTCGTTTTCTGGCTGAACGGCGCGAAGTTTCTCAGGTACTTCCTGAACAGGGTCTTGGTGAACTTGATGTTGGCACGGGCGAGTGCCTCGGCGTAGTACATGCCGATCTTCCCAATCGCCTTGAGCATGTCCGCATCAATCGCAGACACCCCGCCAGCGGTCGGCTTTTCGCCCCGGCCAATCCCCAGTCCCTTCTGCTTCAACAACTCAATCGCGTTAGCCATTTCCTCAGAAGTGACAACGGTGTTGGACTGGCCGAAGACGTGTGCGTCAGCCTGGGACACGCCCTTCTCTACTACCTCAGTGCCTTCCAGTACTTCAGGTGGAGCCACAGCCTCGGCAGCAGCACGCTTCTCTGCCGCTTCCGTTGACTTCCCCTCGGCCTTCAACTCGGCCTTCAACTCGGCAACCCGTAACTCGTCCACCGTGACGGTGGCCCCGGCGTCACCTTGCTGGACGGTGGGGACATCAGGGCTTATCTGCTGCGTTACGGGTTCCGCCGGGGCGACGACTTCCGCCGGGGCTACCTCTGCTGGGACTGCGGCTTCCGCCGGAAGAGGTGGCGGCTCCGCAACGACTTCCGCTGGGGTGACGGCTTCTGGTTCTACGACTGCCGCCGGAGCCTCGGCAGGCTGCTCAACTACTTGCTCGACAGTCGGCGGTGGCTGGTCCTCCACCTCTTCCAGCGGGGTGGGCTGGGCCACCTCGTCTTCTGTCACCTCCTCTACCGGGGCCGAGAGATCCGTCTCAGGCTTGGCGATATCCCTGAGAGCAGCCAGGATCGGGTCCGTCACTTCGGCAGCAGCCTCGGCATCAGCCTTGGCCTTGATCTCGGCAATCTGCTTTTCCGTCTCCGCATCGACAATGTCCAAGATCTCGCCAGCAATTGCCTCCTTCACGTCACCCTGAAAATCATTCCGGTATTCTACACTGGTCCCTTCTATACCAGTGATTTCTTCAAAGACTGAGCGGGAGACATTACCCTCGATACTTGCCAACCGAACCGCAGCATCGTTATCGCTATCGAAGAACTTCTGGGCAGCATGCTTCCTGCGAAGGATCTTCACTGACGGGTTCGCGGCGATGCCACCCATCATCGCTCCAAGGATGCCGCCGGTCACACCAGCCTCGAGGCTCTCCTCGATGGGACGACGATGATCGCGGTAGATCATCACCGCAATCGCCTCGTGTCCCTCCGTCTGGAAGAACTCCTGCAACCCTTCCTCCATGCCACCCCTGGCCGAGTGCTTCCAGTACTCCTTCAGTGTATGTTTGAAGGCTCCACCCGTCGTCTTGTCCCACTTCATCAGGATCCTGCCAGCACCCAGCAACTCTGTTGCACCGAGTGGGATGCCCCATGGTGCTGCCATCTTGGCAACACGCTCGCTCGCACCGCTGTTCAGTGCGTCCTCGTAGAGTGCCGACGACTCCAGTGCCGAACCCTGTGCCAGCACAGCCGTTCCCGCTGCCAATTGCCTCGCCTTAGCAGCCTGGAAGATGCTGGCTCCACCACGCGCACCGGCCCAGAAGGCCAGCATTGAGCCGAATCCCTCGGGCAAGGTGTTCGCAAGGTACTCGTTCTTCAGGCGAGGATCGGTCATCTCCTCGGCCTTTTCAGCAACAAATGCTCCGAGTTTATAAGCCTCGTAACCCTCCGCTGGGCCACCCTCCTCCTCGCTGAAGATGTCGTGCAGGTAGGAGTATGCCAGCGCGCCACCCTTTAGGTTACCGGCGACAGCACCATGCATGAATCCACGAGTCATCGACATCCCAGCCTGACCGAGACGGTCAGCAATGCCCGGCTGCTCGAAGCCGTACTCACTGTGCAACGCCTCGCTCTCGACGGTCTCAGCAGCCCACTTCCCTATCCGCTCCATCCGGGTGGCCTTGCCCTTCGAGCCAACCAGAGCCTCGTCAAGTTCTTTAGACCGACCCTGCCAGTACTCCCGTTTCCGTACCGCCAACTCCCGACGATTCTTGCTTATCCTTCTATCGTATTCCTCTGGCCCTTCATCACCGGGCATGAGCGGACCAGGACCGGGCGTGAAGGTTCTGCCTATCCACTGGCGAACCGGACCTTCCTCAGAAAAGACAGCCTCGCCTACCTGACCCGACAGCGTCTTCTTGGGACGGCCCCTTAGCTTCTCAAGAGCCTCCGGGTTGACCTCACCATGCCAGTCACCCGATGCTCCGTATCTGGACTGGAACTCCTCGCCCTTGCGGATCGCGTCATCAAGAGCATCCGGGTCGATTGCTTTCGAGTTGAATAAGTCAAAGGCGGATGGCTTATCAGGCATTTCACATTCCCGGCCTAATAGTCATCCTGCCAAAATCCATACCCGGCTTCTTGAACACACCGGATGCGGCTAGAACCCTGTATGCGTCAGCGATCTCATGGAGTTCTTTCGGGATGGCCTTACCTTGGGGATCCCTTGCGAATGCCATGAACTTCTCGACGACGTTGTCGGGATCTTTATCCATGTAACCCAGCCAGATGGCAGCAGCCGATCCCGACCTCAACAGTACTTGCCGCTCCTTGTCCTTCTCTGGTATGCCACGGGTGGGAGGTTCCCACATGTTGTTGACGTAAGCCTTCCACAACGCATTGATGCGGTCCAGGCTATCTCTGCCTTGGGCAGACTTGATCCCCTGCTTCTCATCGCGAATCTGATTGTTGTACTTGCCAATCATGTCAGTCCGGTTGAGGGCTTCGAGATCCTTGAAGGTCTCCATCAACTTGGGACTCGGTACGATCCACTCTCGAATCGGGGGTCCACCCTCGGCGCGCCTTCCGCTTGACTGCATCTTCATCCAGCCAACAGGAGCAGGCTGTCCAGACTGCCAGTCAGGATGCAGCATGTTGAATGCCTTCTTCGCACCCTGGTCGGCAATAGCTTGAGCCGCCTGCTGCTGTTCCACCGCTGCTTCCTGCTGGACAATACCCTCTAGCTTGATTGACTCCTGCTGTCTGGAAAAAGCCAACTCCGGTTTCGACATCTGCTTGAGTTCACCGTTATCAAACACATAGGTGTCCGGGTTTTCCAAGCCACGATCCCGTGCAGCTATGAAACCCTTGATCTCTTCAGGGGTCTTGCCCCTCACGTCAATCTTTGAACCATCAGCCGTATCCACCACTCCCGCCTGCGACACATAAGCAGCCTGTTCGTCCAGCGACGGCGGTGGGCCGCTCGGATCTTGCAGCGATTTCAGGGCTGCTGCTGTCTTGCGCCCTGTGCTTGCCTCTTTCTCCGAAGGGGTGGCGGGAGCCTTGTGCGGGGGCGGCGCGTCGAATCCCAATTCTTTCCACACTTCATCGGGGAGGTCTTCCTCGCTCGTCACCCCCGCGCGTCCCATCATTGTTTCGATACGACCGGACAGCCTGTGTCTTTCCAGCAACGCCCCTTGGTTTGCACGATCAGGGCCAGCCCATCGCCTAGCCGCCGGTCTCTGTTCCCATTCGCTGAATCGTTGTTTCTGTGATTCGCGATCATCGTCGGCATCGGTCTGTTCGCCATCCTTGTGCATGCCGGGGTGGATACGATTCTCGTAGAACCGGATCCTTTTTAGCAGATGATCTGATTGCTCGGCGCGTTTTCGTTTCTGGGCCGTGGATAGCTTCATTACCTGCTCACCAAGAGACGGCGGCACGGTGAGTTTCTGGTATTGGCTGTAGAGCTTATCCAGGGTTTCTTTGTCTTCCTCAAACTTGTCTTTGAACTTGATCTCGGTCTTGCCGGTCTTTGGGTCACGAATAGAATATTGAATTATGTCTGTTCCGGTGATTGACTCTTTTATCACATCGCGGTCGTATTGCTCGTACTTCGTCTGCGAACGACCGGCAGCACTTTTGTTCCGCGCCACCTGATGATTAAGTGACTCCATCAACCTTTGTCGAATCTCGGGCTTGACGTGCTTTTTGTTTATGTTCGTGACGCCTTGCACCCATTCCGGATTCAACTGCTCTGTCTCTGCGACATCTGCCATCAGGCCCGATGCCCTGGCATTCTGTGCGGAAGGACTCCACGAGAGACTGTGGCTGCGGTCCTGTCTCTTCAAACCCATCCAATTGTTGACGCCGGTGCGGGCATCCTCCGGAGTCATGTTCGCGCCCATGTTGAACCATTTTTGCACCAGCGAGTCATCTGATCGCCATGTCGTTCCGTACTGGGACTGCATGATGTCAGCGGTCCAGTCCCTGATCAGGGGCATGTTGTTCCGCTTCCACTCCAGACCCTGCATCGCCTTCACGGCAGACGCCTGGCCCCGCGCAGCAATCTGCTGCTTCATTATGTTCTCGCGGGATTGCATCTGAGCCATCGGAAGGCCCATCTGGGTGAAGCCACCCATGAAGGCGTTCGCGATGCTCTGCGATTTCTGCTGGTTGAATCCCTGCAACCAGCGGTTGTATTCCGATTCACCGGCAGACTGGGCCATCTGGCCCAGAAGCATGGCACTCGGCTGGTAGTTGATCTGAAGTGTCATCGGTCACCCTACTGTTATGTCGGACTACAGCCAGCCTGTCAGTGCCCTCATGCCCATAGCCAAAGCACCGCCGCCAAGCATCGCACCAATGTACGAGCCTGTACCAGCACCCTCGGCCTGCTGCTGACCAGAACCACTTGATACCTGCCCGTAGATTATCTGGGCCAATGCCATCGGGTCCGGAGGAGTTCTTTGAACACCAAGGAATGCCTGCTGCATGATGTTGTTGCCCATCTGCAATGAGCCAAGCCTACGGGCCAACTGCTTATCGTAAAAGTCACCCATCATACGGCTCTTCGCCTGTTCGGTCGCCTGCGCCGCTGAAGCGTAAGCCGTGGAGGTGTCGTAGCCACGGTTGCGGAAATTACTCCACACCTGTTCGCCCATCTGCTTGGAACGGTCCAGGACATCGGCATACTCGCTCATGCCCATCGCACCCGTCAGCAGACCCATCAACTCCGTGGTGGTTCTGGCGTGGCTCAATGAACTCGCGGCCATCGTCTCGTTGATTCGAGTGGCGTAGTTGCTCTTTGCTTGGGTGTCCTCAAGCATCGCCATCGTCATCCAGGCGGGCATCCGCCTTTCTCTTTCCTCCTGGCTCAATCCGGATATGTGCGCCCTGACCTCCTCGTCGGTCATGTTCGTCCACTCGGCGTCGTCGCCAGCGGTTCGGTCTACACCCTCTGCATCAAATTGTGCATACGGACCCTCGGTCGCACCTTCCACGGAGAACTTGTTGGCACTGCGGATGTCCTCCATTCCGATCTCGAACACACGCTGCATTAGGTCCGGAGACATCTCCCCTGACGGGAATGCCGCTTCCGCGCCGAGAAATTGGGTCTGGTAGGGGACCGCCTCTCCACCGACACCCGGCAACAAACCGGATATGCTTGAACTAGCGATAGCCGGAATCGGGGAGGTCGAGTAGCCAGTCAACGGTAGAAATTGTCCGGGGAACAGATCCGGTGACTCGATCTCAAGACCAGTGGAGTAGGTTCCTCCACCGATTGCAGTACCAAGCGTGGGGGCATCCGACAATTGCATCGAACTCTGCCCATACGGTATGTACGAAAGTTGACCGCCTATGTTCGCATACCCTTGATTGGAAGAGGAAGGATACGCTTCCGCTTCCGAAGGTAGCAACGGGGATAAAAGAGAACCGAATATACCGTAGTCTCTTTCGGCATCTTCTTTGGTTGTAGGCATACCTATCTCCTTACGGCGAGTCTTCTATCTCTACCGTGATTGAATCCATTGCCTCATCTGCCGCTGTAGTGGCCGCGACCATAGCCGCTGCCTGTGCATCCTTCAGACTGTACGCTCGCATGATCTCACCGACGTAATCGAATATCTTCTCGATGGTGAAGTCTTCCAGCGACTGTGGGTTGGGGATCTCCAGACCCGTATTGTAATCCTCGACGATCTCCTTGTACCCATACGTTGCCCCGAAGGCGATGGGGGCCAGGGTGTCCATTTCGTCGGGATAGGTGATCGTCGCCACCTTGCCCCATGCGTTGAGGGTGACTGCGCCCATTGCTACGGACCTCCCATTCCGCCGCCGCCGCCGCCAGCCTCTTCATAAAGTTGAAGCCAATAGTCAGTCCCATTGACTTTTATCTTCAGTGCCTTACTGGCGTATGAGTAGTCTGTTCCACTGGCATCATCGTCCTCTGCTATCTTGACGACTTTGGCTGAGTCTAGTTCCAGCACGGCATTCCCGGCGGCTATCAACTGCATGGAGTCGCCGCTGTTCTTGTACTTCAATCCGCCCTTGGTTGCACTGGCCGTGTCGCCAAGATTCAAGTTGGCGTTGGCCGCTGTCTGGGCAATTACCTGTAGGGACGCTTGGTTGTTGGTTCCCGCGCCGCTTCCCGTGGTAAACTTGAACGTGGAGTTGCCGTCCCTCGTACTGGAATCGACTTGGAATGGTGTTGCCAACGCCGCACTGACTGTCATTCCCTGGCCGTTGGTGGTCAGTAAGGCGGTGGGTTCGTCGATGGTCTTGTCGTCACCGTCGCAGGCCATGATGACCCCGGCGGTGGTGAAGGTACTGCCAGCAACAACATCACCACTACCACCACCACTAACCGTCTGCCAACTGCATGTACCGTCCCCATCTTCTCTGAGGAACTTGCTACCGCCGGTTTCACCCGTGGAGACGAGTTCTGTTCCTTCAAGGTTTACGGTGAACGTGAGGTCGTATGGATCTGCATCGGACCCCGGAGACACATCGGTCCAGTCGATGTCGATCCCCGTGCCTTCTACGAACTTGACCTCCTTGTTCTCGGTAATGGTGACTTCCGTTCCATCACCGTCCTCAAGAACAAAGCCTGACCCCATCGTGTTGGTGTCTGCGGTCATGTCATCGACCACCAAGTCAATCGTGCCGTCGCCATCCTCGTAAGTCGCAGTGATCCTGGTCTCGGTATTGGACGAGAACATTGCGCCAACAATGTCTTGGACTTGTTCAGTCGATAACTGGGTGTTGGTGTCGGTTGACGTGACAGTCAGTGTGTCGCCAGACATTGCCGTGGTGACGTTAGTGCCGCCAGCAATGGTGAGCGTGTCACCAGGAGTGATGCCTGTCGAGCCACTGTCACCCGCGACGGTCGTGTCAGCCACCGTAAACGTGAGGTCGTAGGGGTCACCGTCCGTGCCGTGACTGGTGTCAGTCCAGTTGATGTCGATCCCGCCACCCTCGACGAACTTGACTTCCTTGGCATCCGAGATAGCCACCTCTGTCCCGTCACCGTCCTCCAGTTGGAAGCTCGTCATCCCACCGCTACCGCTGACCGTCTGCCAGCTACACGTCCCATCCCCGTCCTCTCTGAGGAACTTGCTACCGCCGGTTTCACCCGTGGAGACCAACTCGGTCCCCTCAAGATTGACGGTGAAGGTGAGGTCATACGG
>Ga0208030_1001047_pt1 | contig 17306 bp, 23 predicted proteins | sample MalvirDeepMed_M9_FD_184246 | JGI IMG/M metagenome (GOLD analysis project Ga0208030, IMG submission 184246) | Marine viral communities from the Global Malaspina Expedition - Malaspina viral metaG DeepMed_M9 (SPAdes) (version 2) | ecosystem: Environmental > Aquatic > Marine > Oceanic | place...
GCATATAGGTACTAAAAAAGCGGCAGAGGGAAGGATGGAGTATTTCCGTCCAGACCCAATGAAAGCAGAACGATGGAACGTCATTCCTGTAAAGGCTCACCTGAGACAGCCTTTTGGGACGTCGGCTCGTCCAGTAACGGAACATGATTTGGCTATGATCCTCAACCTTCCTGATATGGAAACGGGTGGTATTTGGCATGCTAATGATGAGCGCTGGCAGGGGGTTCAATCCGTTGCCGAAGAGGGTTCTCCTTTACTTCCCGGTCGTTCCCGAGGATTAAACAAACTCAAAGAGGAGGGTTACGACGGCATTATCTATCGGAACATCGTGGAAGATGAAGGGAGTCTCAGCGTTCTTATCTTCGACACGACTGTTGCGGCGCAGCGTGAGGAAATTCCCGATCGTGAGATGCGTGGGAGGTGGTACGGCCCTGAGCAGGGTATGCGTCCCATCGGGGAAATTCCGCACAACGAACTCACGCAACAACAAAGAGATCAACTGCGGCGTATGTCGAAAATGCACTTTGATACCACCACGGTTTGGTATCACGGCACATCTGAGGTTGTTGAAGGGGCTGGTGAGGATACCGAAGCCTTCGACATGTTCATGTCTACACGAGATAAAGGTTGGGACTCGCAATGGATGGCTGATCTCGGCACTTGGCTTACGGATGAGCCACAAGTCGCGGATCATTTTGCTAGGGCAGAGGATGGTTACATCCTGCCCGCCTATCTCCGCATGAGAAATCCAAAAAATTTCTATGGGTATGAGGCTTTAGAAGAGGATTATGCAGAGAGTCCAGCGGCCTCAGTCCAAGAATATGTAGCCAATCTGCAAGCAGAGGGTTACGACAGCATTGAGATTGAGAGCAGCTTTACCGACGTTGAGGTTAGTCGAACGGATGCCGTTGTCTTTGAATCCGATCAGGTTCGATCGGCGATATCTGCGAAGTTCGATCCGGCTAGAGCAGCAGAGCCTGGTCTACGTGAGATGCGACAGTCTTTAGATAGAACCATCGGCTCACTTGAAGAGATTGATGGTGGTCGTTACTTCAACCCGAAGGCGTTGTTCCATGATATTCATGTGACGAGCAGGCCAAAGAGTGCTCACAAGAGTAAAGAAATCCTCATCAGCTTGAGTCCGAAAGAATTTCTTAGTCTGGTTCCGGGCGTTGCAGGTCGAACGACAGAAGAAAAGACGGAAGGATTACGCGAACTTGTCGAGGGTGGTGATCAATTCCGCCAGTTACTCCACCTATCATTTCAGCATGACGGTCGTACCGCTAAGGTCTATGGACACGAAGGTAGACACCGGGCGATGGCTTTGGAAAGTCTTGGTGTTGAACAGATGCCAGTAATCTTGAAGTCGTTGGGATATCCGGGTGGTCGTTATGGTCAAGGCGAAATCGAATGGACAGAACAATACTCTGATGACGCGGATAGTTACGGGAGACTGGAAGTCTGGCCTGAAACCTTAGAAGCTCAAGGAGAATATGCGACTAACCAGATTCCCTTCCCAGTTGCTGATCCATTAGCCGTACCTCAAGAACGTGAAATGCGTGCGCAACCAGTTGAGGATGCACCCCCTCTCCCAGAAGGTGAGGTACGGGCGCCAACACCAGAGCAGCTTGAAGAGGCGGTGGCAACGGTGGATCAACAAGCGGAGGAGGCGGTAGCCAACGGTACAGTCCCTCGCTTCAGTACCAAAGCATCACCCGAAGCCAAGTACGTTGCGCTTAACCCCGATGAAGGGATGAAACTCCCACAGGATATGTCTGAGCGATTCATGCTCAGCAATGTTCCTGTGCTTCCAGACAGAATCCAAAAAATTATGAACCGGCGCCTCCCGTATGAGCCGGAGGGTCAGCGTGAGACATTTGGTCAAAGGGTGTTGGGCACACTTAACGCTGAGTCTGGGTCCGAACGAGCGACCCGCCTACGGGAGTACTTTGTTTATCGCTATGCCCGGTGGGAACCCATCGGTCGAGAGATGGCGGCTAAGGATGCGCGTACCTTGTGGGCTGACAGCTCGGCCATTGCCGCCATGAACATGGCTGATCTATCCGGCGGTTACATTGCCAGTGCATGGAAGTGGGGACAGATCGCCTATAAGGACGGCGGCTACATGGTCGAGGATGTGGCCATGGAGAATGGGGAGATGACGGGCGGCTTGCTCGACATCCTTGAACCCATCTACAAGGACCAGAACAAGTCTCGGTTGTGGCAGCTGTACATGATTGAGCGCAGGGCACGCTACTCCGACAAGCAAGGGAAGCTGCTCGACATTCCCGACAGTGAACTCAAGAGTGAGTGGGACGATGTGTCGGCAGAGGTGGAGGCCAACTACCCCGAACTTATTGAGGTAGCGGAGAAGTACGACGCCTGGAACAACCAGCTCATACAATTCATGACAGACACGGGGATGGTTAACAAAGAGACAGCCCAAGAATGGATTGACTCCTCCTTCTACTACCCGTTCTACCGCCAGATGGAAGGTGAAGAAGCGGGCCGGGATCGGGTATTCAAGACACGGCTGATGACGGGGGCTAACTCCCTCGTGCGGCAGAAGCTTGAGGGCAGTCGGCGTGAGTTCATTACCGATCCTATTGAGGCGATCGGTAAGAACCTTTCGGCGGCTATCACCGCAGGCATGAAGAACGTTGCGGGCCAGCGGGCCATGCGAGATGCAGTAGCTCTTGGTTACGGGGAGGAGGTCAAGCAGAAGAAGGATGGCAACTACACCATCCTGATTGATGGTAAGGAAAGACACTACGCTATAGGTGATCTTCAGCTGGTAGCCTCGTTGATGTCGATGAGTCAAGGGGAGCTGACCCCGATCATCAACGTGCTGGCTAAGCCTGCGTCCCTGTTGCGTAGCCTTGTCACCAAGTCACCTGACTTCATGGCGGCAGCCATCTTCCGTGATGTGGGTTCAGCTGCTGTGACCAGTGGTGCCAGCCTACCCAAGCTGGCGGGTGCGGTGAAGAATGCCTTCGGTCCCCTTGAGAACATGGAGCGCAGGGGCTTTGGTCTTGGCTATGACTTTCAAAATGATCCTAGGCAGGTCAAGGAATGGTACAAGAAGGAGTACCGCAAGCGTGGAGTTGGTGGTCATGGACTAATGCCGATGGATGCGTTCCGTCGGGTATGGGATGCGTTAGGTCAGGCCAGCACCCGATCGGATGTGGCTATTCGCAAGTCGGTCTATGAAGATGTGCTTGCCAGAACAGGCAATGAAGCTGAGGCAATCTATCAGGGCTGGGAGGTGATTAACTTCTCCCGTCGTGGCGCCAGTCCAACGTTCCGCGTGCTGACCGCATCCATTCCTTTTCTTAACGCCAGAATCCAGGGCCTTGATGTGTTCTATCGTGCGGGACGAGGGCGTTACTCCTCTGATCCACGCAAGAACAAAGAGATGGTGCAGCGTACATTCATCTATCGGTCACTGTTGATGGCTGGATTGACGGGCCTGTACTACTTGTTGGTGAGCGATAGTGAGGACTACAGGGAAGCCAGTCCTATTGAAAGGGATATGAACTACATCATCCCCGTGCTGGGGGGCTTGAAGTTACCGGTGCCGTTCGAGGTGGGTTTCTTATTCAAGACGATCCCAGAAAAGATATTGGACACCATCTACGGTACCAGCACCCAGCGTGATTTGGCCGGAACGATACTGCGCGGAGCGGGTAGTACCTTTGAGTTCAATCCGCTGGGAATTCAAGCGATCGCCCCACTGGTGGAGTACTACTACAACAAAAGTTTCTTCACCGGCAGAGAGATCGTGCCTTACTACATGCTCGGACAGGAAAGCTTCATGCAAAAGCAATGGGATTCCACGATCCTTGCGCAAAACCTAGGGAAAGCTTTGAACATTAGCCCGTTAAAGATTGATCACCTGATGCGTGGGTACACGGGTACCCTCGGCACCTATGCGATTGATCTGGCTGATGCGGTGGCACGACAGTTCGCTGGCCCCGAGTATCAAGTACCCAAGCGGTTACAGGATTTCCCTGTAGTCCGACGCTTCTATCAGGGCGTTGGTTCGGGATACCAGCAGGCGTTCTACGATCTGGACTCTGATGTGCAGCGCATGGTGCAGACCTTTAACAAGCTTCAGAAAGATGGGCGCATGGATGAAGCCTACGCCTACTACCTCACCCGTCCTGAGTTGCTTGAGTCCAAAGAGATGGTCAACGCCATCAGTCGCTTCATGGATAGCTACCGGGAGCGACGTGATGCTATTCGTAATTCTAAGATGCCTGATGACAGCAAGCGTGACTTCCTCGATCAGCTTGATGAGGAGAAGAACCGTATCCTCAAAGAGATTCCTCAGATGCGCAAAGATATCGGCGCCCCCTTCCTCCGCCTTGGGAATACCGTAGGACTCTGACCAAGGGTGCCATCAATCCCGAAGATTGCCAGCATCCAAACGTGGCAACCTTCGGGGAGAATGGCAACCTTGGGAATAAGTCATAGCCGTCATACCTGTCATACCTTTCATACCTTTTCCGCAAAAGCCGCTACATCCGCTACAAATGTGCTACAAATCCCCCCGAATCTCTCCCCACCCCATATAATCATTGACCAGCTAAAAAATTATAGCGTCCTGGCCAGGTGCTACAAAAATTCCTGTGGTATTTTGTGAACAAGCTGTGAACAAGATGTGCAGAGGGTAGGTAGGAAACGTGGTTACAGCCCACGTAATCATTAGCTTGTAAATAAATTATCGGGACCAGGCGTTTTCCACGCTTATGCTTCACAAGCTACATAAATACTACAGTGGGTTAAAGTTCCGCCTGATTCATCACGACAGGTGGATACAATAACCCGGTCGGTTCCGCCCACTGCGCAGCCATGGCATTCGCCACTCCCTCGAAGGTCTTGCTTCTTTCCTTTGCCCGCTCGGGTGACGGTCCCATCTTCCAGATTCTCTGCTCACGTCCTTGTGAGTAATGGGTCGGTTGTAACATCAACAGGTTGTGTAGCCAGAGACCGGTGCGTTTGGTTTCACCATGACCAAACATCCAAGGCTGGATGTATTGCGTAGCACGCAGAGGGAGGGCGCCCACGGGGTTCTCCATGCAGACGTGGGTGGAGTTCTCTTTAGCTAGGTTCCACAGGCTCATGGTCCACTCGATCGCTTCAATGCGCTTGTCGTGCATGGGCATCCCCTCGCCATACCATCGGTTACCGCTCACGGCCAGCGCTGTGCATGGCGGGTGCATGATGATCAGTCCCCATGGGTCGCTGTCATTAAGCACTTCCACACAATCACCTTGGTAATGGAAGGCTGAGCCATCGTCTGGTGGCAGCAGGTCGCATGACCATGCCTCGTGACCTAGCTTACGGAAGGCTTCCCGCACCAGCCCCGACGTTTCACAGGCCACCAGTATCCTCACGGCTATTCTTCCTTGGTCTCTTCCTCGATGACGTCTGTCAGTTTCTCTAACGCATTAGCAATGCGCACGAGTGCATCGAGTAGGGACTCGATCGCTTCCTCTTCTTCCATTACCAGTGAATCAAATGGGTGACGTTGGACTTGAGTTCGGTGATCTCGATGATGGAGCCGGTGCCGAAGTTCAGCGCGCCAGCAAAGCTGTGCGCTTCGATAGCATCCTCGAAGTAAGCAAAGCCTGCAGCATCACGGCGAGAGAAATCCCCCCGTGTTTCATACAGGCGCAGAAGATGGGTTGCTCTTTCAAACCGAAGTTCAAGCTCAGCGAGTATCTCTTCAGTGATGAGCGTGTCCAATTCATTCATGCAGTGTCACTGTTTGACGCAATCTTTCGGATTTTAATGGTCTGATCCTAAAGAAACCATCATATTTTGGATGTAATGCGTGAAACAATCTCGCGTAGTAAGCGATGTAATCGTTGGGAATCTTGAAGTCAGCGTGCCTCGTGGTGATGTCAGTGTGCCAACGGATACGCTGGATGACCGCCCAGTGGGAGTAGTGCTGGTGTCCCGCATGGATAACCTCATAGGTGTACTTCTCGAAAAGCTCCCATACCATGGGATTCTTCTTGTGCCATGCCCACCACTTCATCTTCTCGATGCTATGACCATCCCCGGTGGGGAGTTTCTGTTCAGAACGGGATACTTGATTCAAAATCTTCCAGCAGTTTTGTGAACTTCTCCTGCGCCTCGATGTTGGTGGACAGATTGCTGCGGCTCTCGACCTTCAGATAAGATCGTAATGCTTCAGCAGCTCCCGCTTCGGTGGTGGCTGAGGGGTACCCGAGGAATTGCAGATGCTTCTGAAACCCTGGGTTCCGACAGACCATGCCTGACTTGGTAATGTACGAGCGGCCCTTCTCTTCTTCCTCTCGGGTGAGTTCAGTTACCGGTTGCTCGGTGTCTGGATTGATCTTGCTTAGCGCGCAGTAGTAGCGTGAGCCAAGGCGATCGTTGAACAACTCGAAGGGTACCTCGTCGGGGTGAATGGACAGCACAAGGACATGTCCATTCTTATCTTGACGCATGGCAACCTTGACCGACTCGAAGCTGATGAGATCGTCGGCATTCAAAACGGAATGTCCGGGATGTCTACGTCTTCGGCAGCAGGGGGTTGCGCTTCTTCCCTTCGTTTGCGTGCTATCTCTAGGCGCATGAAGATGTAGTTCTGTTCCGCTGGTGGTCGGGACACTCGATCCCATCCGGCCAGCTCTATCTCAATCTCCTGCGCACCATCCCTAGCCTTTTCAACCAGCGCCTTCAGGAAGGGGCGAGTCATCGTGATCTTGCCCCGTCGGTCCGGTTGCTTAGACCCTGGCTCCTTGTAGTCGTTCTTGTAGAGAACCGCTTCGATCTTCGGCTCTTCAGGATATTTCGAATCAGGCATCTTGTTTCTCCTCGTTAGCAGATTGTTCTTGGTCTTCCGTCAATTCGAGCCTGCGCTTCGTGAAGGCATCTTTGACAGTCTTGAAAAGATCAGGGTGATCCGACTGAAGCTTGTCGATTGCGGGTGAGTTTGTGTTCCAGAAGTCCAGCAGTGAAGGGACGGTTGGTTCAGTATTCGCCCATGTCACGCAGAGTTCGGCAGTTAACTCAAGGTCACCGCGTGTCATCAGGTTGGCAATCATCTCATCGGTCTCACGCCGCTTGGTCTCATAGTCTTTCGGGAAACCGTTGTCTTCGGAAGGTGCTACCACTTCCTCTTCCACTGCCTCAATGACTTCTGGTTCAGACTCCTTCACCTTGGCCGCCTTCTTGACAGGTTCTTGCGGGATGCCTTCACCGCCATAGATATAGTGGCCCAAACCTAGGAGTGCGAGGCACTTGGTCAGGCACCGCATCTTGGTATCCGACACCTGTCTGGCGTTTGGATTCCTCACTGCGTTGTTGCGGTTGTCCATCACCGGGAGCCACATGGTTCGACTCAGGCCGTTGGGTGTGGCGTTGGGAATGGTCACCGTGCACTCGACCTCAGCTGAACCATCAGCCAGCGTCCGATGGGACTGACCATCGAACTCGGTGAACACAAAGGTTGCTTCGGGGTAGTGCTCCATCAGGGTGCCCCAAGCCCATGCCCAAGACAGATAGGTGAGACCCATCTTCTCCTCGGTGTGCTCGTTCACATTCACTTGGGACAGGGTGTCCCAAACATCTCGATACATTAAAGCCATCAGGCTTCCTCCACTTCTCGTTTGAATTGATCGCACCAATCCTTGACGGGACAATAGTTATTACAACGAATCGTCTCGCCGGGTCGGTGCTCCACGTAGTGCTTTTCTTTCAGAGCTTCGTTCGCTTCTTCCGATGACGAATACAACTTCACTGCTGACTTGCGGCCCTCTTTCATCAAGGCCCATTTGTCTTGTCGTTTCCACCGTTCTTCATCAGTGCAAAGGGGAAGCTCTTCCCCAAAGGTGAGGCGTCGGAACGCCTCCTTGTGCAGGCGCACACGCTCCAGCACATAGTTCTCTTGATCCTCGAATGACCACATCGGAAGAGGTATCAGCACGGCATCCGCTTGCGGATAGTTGGGATCGTTCTCTGCTCGTGCTCGGTTGCGGTCACGCAGGAAGGCGACCACGAACAGTCCCTTGCATGGGATGCCCTTGGTCTTCTCAATCAGATAGGCATAGGCGTTGGCTTGGTTGACCCACTCAATCTTAGGTTCACCGTTGGTGAGTGATACCGTTCCCGTGTACTTGTAGTCATAAGCCATGAAGCCATCTTCATCGATGTGTTGCAGATCGATCTGACCTGAGATTTTCCAGCCGTCGATGTTGATAAAGATTCTTTCTTCAGCAATGTGTGCGCTGTCGGCGCCGAGTTGAGCCAGCTTGTGCAGGGCGGTGCCAATCAAAGGGGCGATCTGATCGACTACATCGACGACGACTTCGTCTTCACGCCCCCGTTCAAGTGCTACCTTCCTCGGCGAGTCAATGATCTGGGTGATGGTGCGATTGCTACCGCCCGCGTCGTATTCCCGCATCGATCGTCTGACTGCGTTGACCACGGGTGCGGGTAGGTTACTCTTGTTCGTTAGCTGCATAATGGTTAGCGCTTGCTCCAGCGCGTCTTCCCTCGGTTGATTGCGTTGATAGGCTTGAATGGATCACGTACTAAAAGGTTGGTGTCTTTAACCCATCGGTAGTTCGACGTTCCACTCACGCCCCGGTGGACCTGTTCAATCTTTCCGCCGTTGGCCTTGAATTCTCTGATCTGTTTTTCCAAAAGTTCTCGTTGTCGGTCTTTGGTTTTGTTCATGCTGTTTCGCTAAGAGCGTGGCGGTCGGTACCGTTCAGCGCCATATGTTCCCGCCCCAGATAAGGGGCAAGAGCCGAGGAGCGCCAGTCACAGAACCTTTGTGCGTCGATGCCGCCACCCACCGACCGAGTTTCCCTCGGCCCTTCATTCAATTCTCCACACTCTGAGACCAAGTTTTCCTTCGTGCTTCACCCAGCGTGTTGCAAATTTTTTGTTGGTCTTTCTTGTGTAGACATGGGTCTTTATCCGCGAACGAATACTGATAGCGTCTTCCCCTCTTTCGGCTGGACAAAAGACTGAATCATTGACCTCCATTTCGGGCCAAGGCCACGGACTTTTTTGCACAACGCCACGCCTCCTTGGCGGTATCGGTACATCTTTTTCAATTTTGAATTCTTCACTCATTGCTGCAACCTCCTTTCTTTCAGAGACCGTGGCTGTCCATCGGTGTCCACATCGACGAGCCATGTCCTCTCCTTCTGTGTACCCAAGAGCAGGAGGGCTTTGCATAGACGGGAAGCAATCCCCATGTAGGTGAGCAGGCGTACATCACCCGTCTTCTCAAAATGTCGGGGTTGCATCATCCTGATCTGACCAATGGTCTTGTCATCACGGAAGAGGTCAAGACTTTGAGACGCTTGCAGCCGGAATCGTTCACTCGCATAGCGGCTGTCGGCCCCGCATGATTTCACCAGTGCAAGGCAGAGGCGTCCCATCAGGCCGCTCTCCAAATCGCTATAGCGTAGGGATGCTAAGTGTGAGTAGTCGGAATCCCGACTGGTCTTTCTCTTCTCTTTCTTCTCGGGCTTCTTCTCGGGTGCCTTCTTCGCTACCTCCTTTACAATCTCAGCAACCTCTCTTCTGGTACCCGCTCCCCACTTTGCCGCCTGAGCTTCCTGCTTTTTGCTTGAATCCTCTGGTACTGAAACGTTGTTATCTTTCCTTGAGATGAAGAGCGGTTTTTCTTCGGGCACTTCCTGCTCTCGTGCCTTCTTCCTTTCCAGACGCTTCCTCCATTTAGCGGCCAATTCAGACGGGTCCTTCCCTTCCTTTAGATAACCTAGGGCTTCTTTCTTACGCGAACGCACGGTGTCCAAATCAATATCTGGATGCCTGCCGATAGTCATCGAGCACTTCTTTCCCCCGAACGGATAGTTCAAGGCCCACGTTTTACGTCCGGTTGCATAGACGAGAAGGTGCAGCCCGTTGCCATCGAACATTTTATATTTTTTGTCCCGAGGTTCTGCATTCTCAATTTGCTCTAGCGTCAGGGGTGTCGATCTTTTGCTGTCCCTCGGCGCGTAATCGTAGCTCCGACGACGGGTTGGTTTGTATGCTGTGTCTGGGTCGGTGAGCGCGTCGTAGATTTCCGTCAGCATCTGATGGGATTCGGTCTGTGTGTCCGTCAATCCCTGAATCTTTTTCTCGAACACCCCCAATCGTTCCTTGAAGGCATCCTCGATTTCATTGATGGCCCGGACATCCCTCGCCGTTTCCTTTTTTAGTTCACTAATACGAGCCACGACCTTGGGATTTTGTGTCAACTGGTAAGCCTCTCGGTAGATTGAGTTTGCCCCCATATTCTTTGTTATATAGGTCTCTCGATAAGCCTCAGTGTGGTTGCGGCCATTGCTGACTAACATGGAGAATTTCTCCTGCTTGGGTGTCAGAGACCCACTGGGCACAGGCTCCCGGTTACCGAATGATTTGAAAAATTTGAAAATGGACATAGGTTCGACTCCTATTGGGTTCTAAAAATGTTTACTCCTGTGGCTGTCTTGACCACAGAAAATTTCTTTTCAGCGAGGGCTGGATCGGACTTGCTTTCACGAGACACCCTTACCCTCACGCTGGTGATAGCTCGCCTGAACTCCGCTGGATCATCGGTATCAAGAGGAAGAAAGACACCCTTACCTATGGGAATATTCTCCAGGTTGAGATCGACATGGCGCAGCCACACCCCGAGGGGCATTGTTATGTGTTGTTCAACTGTCATCACAATTTCACCTTACCACTGTTTGTTTAATTTATAACATCCATTGCGTTGTTTACAATATAACTCTTGTGTGTTCTATTGCAACCATGCGTTCTATCGAGATGACTATCCTAGGTGAACCGGCTTCCAAGTCTAACCAGCGGAAGGTGGTTCTCATCCGGGGAAAGGTCCGAGTGATTAAGAGCGCAAAGGCGTTAGCCTACGCCAAGGCATTTGCTTTGCAGTGCAGGGTCTTGGACACGCCGATCGAAGAGGACATCAAGCTCAGCATACATATCTTTTACCGGACGAGGCGACCTGATTTAGATGCCTCGCTGATCATGGATTGTTTGCAGGGACCGATCTACAAAAACGATCGACAGGTTAAGGAACTGCATCTCTATCATCACCTCGATAAGGAGAATCCAAGATCGGAGATCACGGTGACAACGCTGAGTTAGCTCGACAGAAGTTCGTCGGGAGGATGGAGTTGAGTCGGAAGGTTCTTTACCAAGCGATCCGAGATTCGGCCAGCGTCAATGACTTGGTGCGCAAGGAGATGATGGAGTGGGTAACGTCGGATGATTTTGTGGTGGTGGTATCGATGGCAGGGTGGAATCCAACTGAGATGCGTAAGTTAATCGGAGACCTAGTAGAAGAACCGATTGAGATACGCAAACAGTACGTGCTGGAGATACTTCCAACGTTAGGTTTGTTAAGTGAGGAGAGTGGAGACAATGACTAGAGGGCTATTGATATTAGTGGGGGTCACCCTTGCGGTGACGATTGGTGTGGCGTACTTCGCGCAGTCCAAGATAGTGGTAGCAGTGGACAAGGCAGAGCAGGCCGAGACGGTGGCTGACCTTGCGATGGGGGTGGCGAATTCCTTAGAGGATCAGGTCACTCGGGTGACGGAGACGACGCAGGACGTGGTGGATTCAATGGGATTCCTGACGGAGAAGATGCGTAACGTCACCGAGATACTGGACCAGTACGAGCGGTTGGTTTACAGCTGGCAGGATGAGGGGGTGCAAGACCGTAAGAAACTGGCCGCTGATCTCAGGCGAGAGATGCGTGACTCGGAGGGCAGGCAGTTGGTTTCGATCGAAGGTCTCTCGGACCAGTTGCTGTCGCTCATCGTAGCGGTCGAGTCCATTGATCGTCGGTTGGTCGCACTGTCGCTGACGGAAGCACCGCTGCCCCCTCCCGTTGCGGTTGTTGCGGATGTTGCGGATGTTGTGGATGAGAGGTTGGTCAAGTGCCCGACCACTGCGCTCAATGCGGATGCCAAGAAATCCATCTTGCGTCGGGCCATGGAGCGTGCATCGGACACGGGCACACACGTTGTCAGCGGCAGCTTCAACATCAACAGCGAAGGTAAGACGGTGGACATTGATGTCACATCGGACACTGCGCCTAGTCGGTTACGCACCGCCGTGCGCAAGTACCTTGATGCGCTGGTGTGGGGTGAGTCAGTGGATGGCTATGTCGACTGCGAGATTCAGCTACGATTGGAGGTGTCCTGATGAGCAAGATGGGGAACTACGTCATCGAGCAACAGGAGTTGTACTCCACCCTCGTGTGTGAGTGGGTGCCTGAGATGGTCATCGTCGAGGCGTTCCAGAAATCTTTCAACATGAGTGAGGCTGAAGCGCGTCGATCAGTCGAGGTCTTGGGCCGTGATGATTGGGAGCCGATATAAAAAGGCGCCCCGAAGAGCGCCTTGGTGAGTCACGGGAGTCGAAATCGTGACTCGGTGTTCTGTCGAGGGGAGGTTGCCTATATGAATAATCCCGTCAGATCACCTAGGAACTTCCTAGTCTAGGTCAGGGCTAGTTGACTTAGATTGCTAGGAACATCCTAGAAGAGATTGTAATAACAACTGCGGTTCAATGTAAACTAACCGCTCAACTCGGAGTCGAAACATGTCATCAAACCTGAACGATCTGATACGTGCGGAGGCACGTCAGATCAACCACGTCGGTGAGCTAAGAATCAAGTGTCCCGAATGTTCAGAAACCCGCAAGAAAAAACACGAACGAACCCTCAGCTGTCGAGTCGACGGTGATTCCATCGTCTACTACTGTCATCACTGCAACCTGAGCGGTGTGATCGACGACGAATCTCCAGGCCCCGTGCAAACAACAAAATTTTTTAAGCCCAGCACGGTGGTACCTATCACCGAGGTTGGCCCAACTCAATCATTAACCAGTGAATGGATTGATTGGCTGGCACTGCGGTCATTGTCTAAGACCACGGCGGAACAGTTCGGTCTGGTGTGTGGCGAACGCCACTGCGGAGGCAAGGAATCAAAAGCCATTGGCTTCCCCTATCGCAGCGACGGGCACATCACCGCCATCAAGTGGCGCACGTTTGATAAGCGTTGGACGCAAGAGGGGGCAGCCCGAATCTTCTGGGGCATGGATGCCGTCAACTCCGAGCATGAGTTCCTATGTGTAGCCGAAGGCGAGCTAGATGCCATGGCGCTCAGGGAGAGCGGGGTCAGCGCGATCTCTGTACCGAATGGTGCCCCGACACAGGTGTCAGAGAAAGCCCTGTCACCAGAGCAGGACAAGCGATTTGCCTATGTCTGGGCAGCGCAGGAATTCTTAGAAGGCTGGAGCAAGATCATCATCTGTGGTGATACGGACACTCCCGGCAAAGCACTGTCCGAAGAGTTGGCCCGTCGGATCGGGCGAGCGAAATGCTGGCGTGCGGTGTGGCCTGATGGATGCAAGGACGCCAACCAAACCTTGATGGAGTATGGCATCGGGACACTGCGTGAGTGTGTCGAGAACGCCGAGCCGTTCCCCTTGGCGGGGTTGTTCGGCGCTGACCACTACGTCGATCAAGTCTCGTCGCTTTACCACAAGGGCGTGATCAAGGGAAAGAGTACGGGGTTCGCCTCGCTTGACCCATTCTATACGGTGGCTGACAGCGCACTCACCGTGGTCACCGGTCTGCCATCGGCGGGTAAGTCACAATTCTGTGATGCAATCAGCGTCCATCTAGCAAGGCAACACGACTGGAAGTTTGCCATGTGTTCGTTCGAGAACCCGACGGACCTCCACTGCGCCAAGCTTGCCGAGCAATTCATTGGCCTACCCTTCTTTGAGTCTGATCGGGAGCGCATGTCGCAAGCTCAGGTAGAAGAAGCGATGACTTGGGTTGCCGAACACTACGTCTTTATCGATCAAGAGGATGGATCGGGCGCGACCATCGACGATATTCTTGAGCGCGCTCAGTCAGCCGTCGCTCGACTCGGCGTTCGCGGCTTAATCATTGACCCGTACAATTATATTGAGATGCGAGGCGAGGCCTCGGAGACTCACCTGATCAGCGACATGTTAACCAAGGTGCAGAACTTCAGCCGAGCCAACTCGGTGCACGTTTGGTTCGTTGCTCACCCGACCAAGATGCAGCGGGATGGCGGTAGGATTCCGGTGCCCGAAGGCAATGATATTTCTGGGAGCTTTGCGTGGTTTGCGAAAGCCGACATCGGCATGACCGTAGGCCGAGGCGTGACGCCGAACACTACGGACATAACAATTTGGAAGTGTCGGCACAAGTGGCATGGTTCACACGGCAGTACGACGCTGAACTTTGACCCGGACACCGGCCGATTTTTTGACGAGGACGATAGCGATTTTGACTGGGACTTCTGACCTTTTCGACGTTGGCACCCGCCAGCTTGAGAGTCATCACGAGATGGTGCTCGAACAGGTCGACGGAACCAAGAATATTTTCCGGGCAAAGGTTATCGATCAGCTTGAGATCGACCGGCTCTTCCACGCTGGAGAAATTAACAAGCACCAATACGCCATGGCCGAGCGGCTATTCGATCTGGCTGTGAAAGCAGGGTGCTACGTGCGGGGCATAAATATTAGCGAGCTAATCATGTCCGGCGGTCCCCCAACGGGGACAGATATCGGATCAGTGGTTGGGTTGCGAGCGTTGGCATTCACTCGGGCAGTCCGGGCGATGCGCATGAAGGTCGGCGGTGTAGCGCAGTGGGTGTGCGCTGTCGTGGTAGACAACCGCAAGGCCGAGCGGCCAGAAGAACTGACCGCCCTGCGCATGGGGCTGAACGCGCTCAGAGAGCATTGGGAACCACGGGTGCGACGGGACCCACGTCGGCGTGTTGCTGCCGCTGTTGCGCCCAATACCGGATGATGTGACGCACCTGAGCGCTCATCGACCGGTCCTCCTCCTCGGCCATCGTTGCGAGTAACCGATACTCCGCTGGATTCAACGATAGATGCAGGCTCAGCTTGCCGTCCTCGTTTGGTTTCTGTGCCATGTCATTCTCCTCGTAGCTGGTTGGTTATGTTGCACCCATGCTTGGTCGCAAGGCGGTCGGCCTCGCGCAAGGCATCGGCTTTGTTCTCGAAACTCTGAATCCCAATGGGCACCTGATAGGTCAGGCCGCTCAGGGTGTGCAAGGTCTCTTCACCCGGCTCCCAGACTGGGTGCCCTCTCGCATTGACAGCGACCACGACGAACTGATCATCGACCGCCTGAATCACGATGTCTTTGACCTCACTCATAGCTCGACTCCTTATATTTATTAGCTGTGTAAAAAATTATGAATCTCTTATGAGAGTTACTGCGGTTACCTACCACTGCATCGACTGACCCAACACGGATACCTCTGTGCGCACACGCTCTAACTTATCCAGTGCCGCCAAGAGATTTTGGTTGGCGTTCTTGCGACTGATGATGTCTTTGTTGAGATCACGTATTTGAATCTCAAGTTCGACAATCTCTGCATCACTCGTGCGCAACTGCCCTTCGAGCCACCTTATCTCCTTGGTAATGCGGGTCGCTTCACGCAACTTGTCTCTCGCTGTATCCCACTGTGATTCTTCAGCGGCCTCATGCGATTCGCGGGTTAGTCTTTCGACTCTCGTTTCCTCTTTCACTTCATTCATCCTCTCGACTCCTTATAAACATTAGCTGTGTAAAAAATTAAAATCCTGTTGTCTACTTGGCGAGCCAAAATCAGGCGGCCTAAGTAGACATTGTGATCGGTGACGCCAATCACTACGCACTCAGTACGCACGGGCTTCACCATCATCGATCCCAATGATCTCGCCCCACTTGAAGTAGTGAGACGTACCGCACGTTGCCCAGATAACGGGGTACTCAGGCTCTTCAGCAGGCGACTCACCCCATCCGTCCGTGAGGTAGATCAGGCACTCGGGTTCGATGAACCGATCCTCGACCCACTGGAACGGGGCGCGGAACGAGGTGCCTCCACCGCCGCGTGGGTGGTACTCGGTGAACTCGACCGGCGGCACCAACTCTTCAGTCTGGTTCACTTGCTCGTCGCAGTAGATGACATGCACTAGCTCAGGCTGCGCCTCATCCAAGATCAATTTGATCTCGTGCAAGAACAGCGAGTGATACCCCATGGTCGAACCACTGGTGTCGATCACGACCACGATCTCGCCGCACCCCTCTCGTGAATCACCGGGCAAGTACAGCCCCGAGTGAATGTGTCGACGGTTCGGACGTGACCATGTGGTGTCGCACTTCTCAATGGCACCGACCACGTTACGCCGTAGCAGCACGCGCCAGTCAACTTCCTCGGCCTTGGATATCTCTTTGATCTGGGCATCGATCTCGGCCCCGAGTGAACCCCGTCCGATTTGGTCATGAGTTTGCTTGGCCGTGAAGATGTCCTTAGCAACGATCCGTTCGAGCGCCTTGCACTCGGACTTAGAAAGCTTAGACCCATCGTCATTGGTTGCATCCCAGACTTCACCGACACGGGGTTGTCGAGCAGGCGGTGCGTTGGCATCGGGTTTGCCCGATTCACCCCCATCAGCGGGTGAATCACCCGTTTTGGACTCATCACCACCTGTTTCGGCCTCCTGTGAGGGCGCTGACGGCGTTTCTGGGTCGGACTGGTCCTGTTGTATTCCCCCAGATTGCGCCTCGTCACCGGCCTCCTGCTCGCCCTCGCCCGGAGACTCAGGCGGCAAGTGCTTCTCCCAGTCGCCCTCTTGGTCTAGCTGCTTATAGATTTGCTCAGCGGTCATGCTGTGGTACTGCCACTCATCCAGCGCACCCTCGGGTAGCTCGAATCCGTGTCTCACAATGATGGGATTGATCGCAAGGTCACAGGCGATGTTCCACCGCTCATGGTTACGCCCACCCCGTCGCAGCGGGTGCATGAAAATCACATGCAGTACCTCGTGCAGGATGACACCCGCCAGCATCAACACACTCACCGTCTCAACCCACGCAGGGTTGTAGTAGATGTGCTTGCCATCGGTTGCCATCGTCTGTGTCTGGGTACTCTCCTGAAGACCTAGCTTGAGCGCCAACTGCCCGAAGAACACAAGCTTCTTGAGCAGTCGGGTTCGCGCCTTGGTCAGGTTCAGGTCTGCGTTTGTCGTTGGTGCGTTCATCATTTACCCCAGACTTCGGACAGAAGTTTCGACGCACGTTCGGCTACTTCCGACGCCGTGTCGGCGGCATCCTTGCGCTTGTCGGTGTCTTCCCGTAGCACCTCGGTCGCATCGCCCGTCGCCTCCAACAACTTCACCCGCAACGCATCGATCTCGGCGTTGTCGTTGAAGTTGGATTCTTCCATGCACTGCGCCAAGTC
>Ga0208030_1001056_pt1 | contig 17186 bp, 30 predicted proteins | sample MalvirDeepMed_M9_FD_184246 | JGI IMG/M metagenome (GOLD analysis project Ga0208030, IMG submission 184246) | Marine viral communities from the Global Malaspina Expedition - Malaspina viral metaG DeepMed_M9 (SPAdes) (version 2) | ecosystem: Environmental > Aquatic > Marine > Oceanic | place...
CCAACACACACACTCTTATAGGAGAGGGAAATGTCGAAGCCAATCACAGATTCATGGGCCACTCAGGACAGTCGCTACCATGACGGTCAACTCTTGAAGGTCATCACGGGAGAGTTCCGTGGGAAAACCCTGCGAGTTAATGGGCGTGGTTCTTTCTGGACACAGCGATATGACGAGAACAATAGAGTGATCCCAGATGCAGGCAATTGGGAGATCGTGTTGGATATCTGGATTGAGGACGAGCAACGGCCAGAGGGTGCATGGGTGGGCCTTGTCCGTGCGAGTGAAAGAGAAGTCGCTCGTATGACATCTGAGATAGCAATCTAAAACGGTAAAATAATTATTCAAAAGTATTGAATATATATTGACAATTCATTGACATTTTATTAGCTTTTGTGCGTAGTCGTAGTCTGGAGGGAGGGAGTCGGAGAGGGGGTACAGCGACAGGGTTTTTAGTGGAGTTACTCCATTAAAATCCACAACAGAAGCGAGGGAGTATGAAAAGAGTGAGGGTCAGGAGGCGAGATCCACACCCAGAGTCATTGATTGCTCTGGTTGGTGGCGAGCCAAGGCCGAAGCACTTCGCTAGTGTTCCGCACATACGGAACTGGTCTAGCCGTGAGATGTTCTTGCGAGCCATGCGAGCAGATACAATCGCGAAAGCACAAGAGCTTTACTGTGCAGACTATGGAACTAGGGCAAGCACAGACTTGCCCGTGCCCGTGCGTACACAGGTGAGGCATGTGCCTGAGATGACGGGCGCGTACACGTTGCGAGCGAGTGGGGGGAGGGTAGCAGTCTAACTATTTAATGGAGTTACTCCATTAAAATCTCAAACAAGTGAGGGAAGTAACAATGCACTATGCTGAATGGACAGTTGTGATAGACGAGTACGGTCCCAAGCCATATCTGCACTATCAGTTGATGGATGAGGATGGTGATTGTTGGGATGATGCGTGTTCGCTAGACAAGATGATCTGGGTGATTGGGAACCTCATCTTTGATGTGGAGGGTGACTTGAGCGAGTACGACAAGGACGGCCTCAGAGTTCTGAGAGACAGCCTCGTGGCCTGAGTAGCACACATTACCCTGCACTGGGGTCGCTCCCAGTGTGGGACTTCGTATTACAAGGCAGTTTCTTCAACAGGTGGGAGGGAAAGCATCATGAGTAACCCAAGAGAATCCGTATCCATAGGTGATGATGGCACGTTGGATACCGTGGTGGATTACGATGGCAGGTTTGGCAGGACACAGGTCCGTTTCGATAGCGAGTATCGTTTTTCGTTCGACAGCGACAGTGCTTTTCTGGATGCGGTAGCAGAAGAGGTAGAGGATGTAGCGTTCATGCGCTGTGGTAGGGAGGAGGTGTCATAGGTATGGCCTACTCTGAGGATTGTTTTGTTAGAACAGATAGCTTTTCGGGTGTCGTCACAGTCGAGTGTGAGCATGACGAGCAGGATGATAGTTGGGTGTCAGTGATACGCTCTAAGCATGAGTCTGTACCGATGATTGATGGTAGCGTGTGGCATCCGATACTGGTGAGGGGAGGAGGTAGTGTTATTCAAGAGGCTATTGATGATGTACTAGCCCGATACAGGAGGGGGGAAAGGTCATGAGGATAGTAAGCGAGGGAGGCAGGACTTGGGGTATCATTGAGAATCCACTACGAGATCCGCCATTCCATAAGACCTATGTGGATTTGACTCAGGAGGATGTAGAGAGATTGCTTCAGCATGCACTCACGCACCAGTTGAGGGCGGAAATTCTTAGGAGAGAAGCTGAACCACATGGGCGTACATGCACATGCTTCCCATGTGAGCAGGCGAGGTACCGCATGGATCGGGATGACCCAAGCGTGGGAGGATACAACCCAACCAACTAAAAGTTTTCTAAATCTATTTCTATTTCTTTGTCAGCGAGGGAACCAACGTGAACTATGAAACGCAGATGATCGCACTTGAGATCGACAACGATGAATCCACCAGTAAGTTATGGCGCAAGCATGCCGACATTATAGTGAACGGAACACCAGACACACCTACTAGGTGGTGGGAGAAGGATGACAGATTCAACTATCTAAGGGCCATCTTAACAGGCTTCACCGACAGGGATAGATGCACCGCTGTACTCAGGCACTTGCTCAAGGAGGAGTGGATGGACGAGTGCTATGACAGTGTGGGGTCACTTCAAGAACCCTTCAAGGACATACTGATGGGTGCCATGAGTGAGGTTAGTTGGCAGGAGATCGCTGAGTATCTGATCGAAGGCTTGGTAGAGGGAGGCGACTACCCTTCCACATGGGATGACGAAGGTTAAGTAGCGCACATATATCACCAACAGAAGGAGAATATATCCCCAATCTATTGAAGTAATGTTTTACCTTTAGTAAGTTTCTTATTCATTATTTGTTTACGCTCTAGGAGGGAACCGATGAGCAACGTGATACCAATCATCTCAATCAAAACCAGTGAGATGGAACCTGCATTTGAACAGTGCCACATGGGTGGTCACCCAGATCGACAGCATGCTTTGTTTCTGGGGGTGCCCGGAGTAGGTAAGACTGCGATGGCCAAGAATGTCCTTGCTCCCCATGCAATGAATTGCAAGACAGCCATTGATGGTGTGGCCCGTGAGATCGTTATGAACGATACACATCCAGACAAGGGCAAGTATGGGGTACTGCTTCTCAACCTAGGAACCTCAGAACCCGTGGACATAGCGGTTCCTGCGATTCAGTGGGTTGATGATGATCCGATACAGCGAAGGGCTGTATACGACTCGCTCCCACGGGGAGGCGAGGGCCTGCTTATAATTGATGAAGCCACTCAGGTGCAGGCTATGCAAAAAGTCTACGCCCAACTCGTAGAGAACAAACGTATCGGGGATGACTATGTACTACCCGATGGTTGGGACATTGTGGCTTGCGGTAATGGTGATGCTCATAAGGCAGGATCAAGTAAGGTCCTCACACATATGGCCAATCGCCTGACCATCTACCATGTACATGCAGATGCGGAAGGATTCCTAAGGGTGAACCAAGGGAATCTTGTAGATGAAGTAGTTGCGATGATCAACTTCTATCCTGAGTACGTTGACACATTCTTTGAGCCTAAGGGTAAGGGCGATCTGCAACATGCATCTGGTAGGGCTTGGGAAGCTATGTCTAATGCAATGCGACATGGTGGGTGTGACCCCGTGCGTGGGACCAACGTGGACAAGGCTACCGTGTGGGGTACTGTCGGATCAATCGCAGGGCAGGAGTTCTGGAGCCTATGTAGGACCGTGGTTGACTATGACATTGATGGAATGCTCACGGACCCAGAGTCACACACGGATGCCATTCAGGTTCTAGGGGATAGGCGTGAGGTGATGAAGAGGGCATCCCTTGCGGTGAGACTAGCGAAGAGAACGAGGACCGCTAAGGAGGGGGCCGATATGGAACAGCTTGTCGGCAACTGCATAAGGCTCTTCGATCTCATGGGTGGGGACTACACTCAAGCCTTTGTATCACTCGCATACAATATCAATCCAGAGATTGCGAACACTGATGCCTATGGTGGGCATGAGCTTAAGCGCAACGAAAACGGCTCTAACTTCTAGGAGGGTAGAACAATGAGCAAAACAATTTCACAATCGGTTCCTAATTCTATTCCCGACAACACAGGGTTTGGGTATACGGGAGTACTGATCAGCCTGAGGGCAGGGCACATGTCAGATCGAACGATGGACAAGGCACTCAGAGCTTTGACATCTCAGGAGTCTGGTCTGGATGAGGATGTGGTAGGGACATCCAAGAGGATTCTGCCCAAGGGTTTAATCCCTAAGATCCGCAAACAGTACAGCATAGCCCGTAAGGAGATCGTGGATCTATGCATACCATGGACATGCAACGAGGTGGATGAGAAGGGTAGCCGTAAGGAGGATGCTAGATGGCTCGTCCTAAATAAGAACCTTCCACAGCTTGAGGACACACTGAATAAGTGTCGGGTGGCACGGGAGATTCTTATCGACAAGCTCTGCGAAAATTGGGACGACATATTAGATCAAATGAGGGAAGATCTAACGGATGAAAAGACGGGTCAGCATTGGTTCAACCCATATGATTATCCCAGAGATGTCGAGGAGGTACGCAAAAAGTTTCACTGGACTGTGAAGCTTGAGCCTGTGCCTACTGCCGATGAACAAGAAGCTGACATAAGGCTGAAGCTCCCGAAGGAGTATGCGGAGCGAGCCATTGAGCAGGCACGGGATGAGGAGAGGGCGAGGATCGCCAACGTGTTCACTGCAACAGCACTGAGGATTGCTGAGTGGACTTCTCTGGCCCGTGACGGTACCACGGGTGACGGTGGTGTAGCAGGGTTCACCCCGTTGGCTGAGGGGGAGACTGATGGACGTAAGGGTGACACCCTACCTAAGCGTCCCACATGGAAGGAGATGGATGTCCATATCAGCATTGCAGAGGACATCAATGAAACCCTTAAGGATTCTGCAATAGGGGAAGCTGTTAAAAGGATGAAGGCTTTGCAGGCAAGGCTCTTTCCTGAGGGCGAGGACTTCGATGAATCATACGAGAACATGCGTGAGGAACTGAAGTCATCTCCAGAAGCTAGGGATGAGCTAGTACAGGAGATCAATGAGATAGAAGAAGCGGTGACTCCTGCATTCGATCAGCAATTCAACGAACTAATGTCCTAACTGGATTAGGAGGGGAAAAGAAAATGCAATCCATTGGAAAAGTTTTTACAGAGCGGGAGCGTGAGGCGATAGCCAAGCGAACCCAAAGAGAGAAGGATCGCCTGTATGGGGTGCCCGATGCTGTTGGGTTTAGTGTTGTCTTGGGACCATTGTCAATCGTGATGCGTGATGACATCCCGACAGCCGCGACAGATGGGAAGCAGACATACTGGAATCATGATTTTGTTAATCAGCAGAATGATCTGGAACTACGGGGTGTCCATCTTCATGAGGCATACCATGTGTCTGGTGGCCACCACCTGAGGAGGGGGGATAGAGATCCGTATTGGTGGAATGTTGCATGTGATTATGTCATCAACGGAATGATCCGAAGGATGAAAGGGTATGGCGTATACTTCGTGCTACCCGATGACCATCTATACGATGACTTCTATTCCAATTGTGGTAAGTCCGAAGAGTGGATCTACAGAAAATTAGTCGAGGCGAATGGGATCAATAGGCCACCACCAAAACCACCTGAGGGTGCTGAGGTAGACAATGGTCAGGGCACAGGCACAGGTGAGGGTGAGGGCGAGGGCGAGCCTGAGGATGCGGATGGATGCGAGGGCGAGGGTGATGGTGAGCCTGACCCTAATAGTAACGGCTCAGGTAGCTCACTGCCCGATGGAGAACATGGTGGTCAAGCTGACCCGAATGGGACAAAGCCACCTAGCCCCTCAGATGGTGAGGGTGAGGGCGTGACGGGTGAGCCTGACCCCGATGGTCAGGATGGCACAAGCGAGGGCGATGGTGAGCCTGAGAGCCAGATTCCTGAGGGGTTCGGTGACTTTGAAATCAGTGGTGGAGTTTGGGATGCACCGCCCGATGTAGATCCTGTACAGGAAACTGAAGAACTTGCTGAACGTGTAACGGATGCTGAGGTAATTGAGAAGGCTGTCGGAAGCGGTACTGGTGGGGGTGCCCTAGAGAAATGGACAGATACGGAAGACCCAACAGTACCTTATGAGCAACTCAAGGAACTCATGGAGTCAGTACTGCATAGCCAAGAATACTCATGGCATAAATGCAACCGGAGATTCCTGTCCGATGGATCATACTTCCCATCCACTGAGCCATCATATGGGACGGCTCACTTCTTTGTAGATGTGTCGGGTTCAATGACTGCACATGAATTACGAATGGCTTTAGGAAATTGTCGTGGTGTGGTAGAAGAACTGAACATATCAAACATCCGCATCTCATTCGGAGATGGTAACTTGCAGATGAACGTGGATGCTGATGAGCCTGACTGCCCGTGGTTCGACTACGATATGATGGTTGATTCAGTAGAGGATATCTGCATTCACACTAGAGGCAGGGGTGGTACAAGCTTCGACCCAATCTTCGACTACATAGAAGAGAATGATGAGGCTGATGAAGTACAGGCATTGATCTTTATAACAGACACATATGGATCAGTGCATGTGGATGAGCCTGACTACAATGTTATATGGCTCTCAACATCTGGCCCCAATCATCATGGAGAATGTCGTAAGCCTAGCTTCTACACGGGAGGAAAACTCTGGAGCAATAGAGAGCCGACTGAACCATGGGGAACCTTCATAGATATCAGCAACTCATTGGAGGAAACGTATTACTAATCGGGTTGGGTTGATCCACTCAGAGATGGGTGGGTCAACTCACCTGATTCAAGCTGGGATGTAAAAAGTTTTTTCAATCAAGTTCAAAAATTTTAGGGGGGAAACAATGAGTAAGATTCTGAAGGGTATCGGTAACGGTATTCGTAGGATGCTGTGGTTTAAGGTGGCACCTGCAATCGTAGCCGTTGAGATACTAGTCGAAACGCTAGGCAGGGATGCTATGATTACTGAAGATCACATGGCATCAGCATTAGGCTGTGGTAGGGATCACCTAAAGAAGGGTCCAATGTCCTACCAACGCAGATGGAAAAAGATTGATATCGGTTTCATATCTGAGAATGGCAATACAATGCACTACGAAAACAACACTCCGCCATTCTATGTTGCACCTGTAGTAAACAAGGAGGCGTACCCAGTGAACAGTGCAGTGCTTGCAGTACTAGCACATGACATCAAGACACTAATGGGTGGTAGAGATTGGATATCCCTACTTAGTATCGTGCATGGCTTGCATGGTATGGAGCATAGACCGTGGCCTACTTGGTGTAGTTACGGCCCAAGGGTTAATAACAATAACCCAATGCACACCCGAACACTGGGTGGATTGTTAGCGAAGGCTAAGGTTGATAGACATCGCAAGTACTTTGGTAATAATGTGCAGGAATATGGTGTACGCAGTGAGAGTTTAGGTTGGTGGCTTAGGCGTTACCCGTGCCCACCTGAGCTAGATATGAGCCAGTACACTAGGGAGCCAGTTTATAAGAAGGCTTACAATCAAGAGACAGGTGAGTCATTTGATAGAGGTGGCACCACCATCTACTACAATGTTGGCGACCTACAGGATTGGTTGAATGATCCATACCCTATGCTCAAGCAGAGGGTTGGTGATTCGGAAACAGAGATAGTCTACTGTGTTAGCGGCCCAACACAGCACACAAGGCGAGGCAACCCAGTGCTGAAGATCGGCTTCACTAGAGATGTCGCAACCTTTGCAGGTAGGTTGAGACACTACCGATGCACTGGCTTTTGTAGGACACCTGTAGTTGAGTGGGCAATTGAAGTACCGACACGGCTAGTATTAGAGAAGAGACTACACAACATATACCTAGATCGTATGATCGGCCCAATAGACCAATGTAGATCTGGAGGTGAGCAGTTTGAAGGATCACCTAAGCGGTGGTCATCTCACCAGATGCTTAAGGATGCTAGTAGAATGCTCGCAAGCTACGGCCACAAGTACCGGAGAGTTAGTGAAAGTGACTTCAATAGTGAGCAATGTGAGATAGCAACAGGATGTGAGTGGGTCTAGAGAAAAGTTTATGTAAACCATTTAGAAAACTTTTTCTTGCTTGGTATACTATGTATACCAAAACCAAGCCAAGGCCGTTGAGTAGGTTAACTATCTTTGTTATATTGTTTATAGATAGGAGGGAAGCATGAGCGAAGATTACAGTTTCTATGAGGCACTGAAGAAGTACGACAGGGTGAAGCCTCTCCGCCTTCCAGATTACTTAGATCCTTCATCATCAGATCGCAAGCCACCCAAGGTAGACGATCCTCTTGCTGAGTTCCCACCGCCATCCATAGATAGGCTAATGAAGCATTGCTATGTGTTGATCGACACCGACACAGGTGAGTTAGCTTGTGACACCCAGTATGGGGGGATCTATAGTAATTGGCTTGTAGCACAACGAGGGATACACGACAGGTACTATAAGGTAGTACGCGCCAGTGATCTCCCACCCGAATCATACAGCCGTACCAAGGATGCAATCAAAAAACTAAGGCGTACATTTAGGGAGAAGTGGGACGAGGAGTTTAATATCCGTAAGCTTAAGTCCGAAGCCCGTTGGCCTCCTCATGATTGGTATTACAAAGAGGAGGAGAAAGAGTGAAGCGACCTTGCCGTTTGTGTGGGCGGAGAGTTACCTACCGCCCCACGAAACTACACCCAAGTGGCAGACACAATCGCTACACCTACAAGCACCGCTGTACACACGGTCAATGGTGTAAGGCAGGAGAGCCCTTAACAGGATCAGCACACTCATCAATTTGTTGCCGTCCCAGAAGGAAGGAGGGGGAGTAATGTTAGCTATCGGTTTAGGCGCAGTCCTAGTTGTTCTTATTTTACTAATGCTTTGGAGGGAAGGATGAAGAATTTTACAGTGTGGTTTAGGGTAGGCATGGACTTTAAGGAAACTATCGAAGCCGAAGATGTTTCCGATGCACAGCGTAGGTTGGTACTTAGGGTAGAGGACTACTTTCCCGATTATGTAGGACAGATAGAAGATTGTCCTTCAATTAAGGCAACCCATATCTATGACATAGTTGAGGGGGAATCATGAGTTGGAAAGAGGTTGACCTAAAGACAAGCCTTAAGATGGTCGATGGAATCGAGAAGCGACTCGACCTGCTTGATAAAACATTTTCTAAACTGTTTGAAATTATTTCTGCGATGAATCCAGAATCCACTGAGGGGAGGGACGATGAAGGATCTAAGTAAGGTGCCCATTGAGGATGCTGAACTTTTGGGGGATATGGTTGACGAGATAGGTAAATCTCTCAGCCGGATTAAGTCATCCACTATGGAGGACTTAGGCCGTGCCGAAGAATTCCTCAACATCATATGTAAGAAGTTAGGTATATCGGAGCGGATGTATCCCGATTGGCCCACGCCTAAACGCTATCACACAGATACTATGAAGAAAGTTCACCAAGATAAGGTTGCGATTATCAACATACGTTATGCGGAGAGGCTTCACCCTGTTGAATTCGATAGGCAGGCACGGGCGGTACTAACTGGTAACAGTAACTTTAAGCATGTAAAGGAAGGGTTACCTTATGATAAAATGTATTCCAATTACAAGGAGGGGGTATGAGTCACGAGGGAAATGATGAGTTACGAGAACGATTTGCGGAGGATGTCCAAGAGATGTCCCACCGTGAGAAGGTGATGACGCTGTTGGGATTCTTTTACGACTCAGGTCTGTGGATTACGGTAGACGTTGATCCGGTTAAACGGATACAGCCCACAACTTATCATCGTAGTAAGGCTTCAACGGAAACTCTAGACGCCCTTCTGGTTGCAGTCATGCATCACCTTCATTCAAGCGATGGTGATGCAGGAGAGTGGACAGTGGAGAGGTGTCAGTCAGCGAAGGATTATAGAATCTCAAGGGGGGGGTAGAGTCTAATGAGTAATCCATATTGGTGTGCCGATGCTATAGAACATCGTGCCAAGTTTAATGAGGTGGAATCAGAGCTAGGTATAATGCTGACCAACGCATTCGCTGAATCACAGAAGAGTGTAAGGTTCTCAGAGTCATGGCTTAACTCTGTGCCTGACGCACTACTACAGAATGGTGCATCACAAGCAAAGACAGACCTACTACGCAAGCTTGATGACTTAGACACCTACTTCATAGAAGCATTCAAGTCACTTAAGGAACAGTATGGGGAGGCCCCGAATGTCGAAGCCGAAGAGGGCGACCAAGAACGTACAAACAGCACTCAAGAGGATTATGCCATACGCTAGGGATGTTGGCTTTAAGGTGGAGAAGGATGGCACTCACTACTCAATGCTCTACCTCCCTGCTGTAGACAAATGGAATGATGACATACCGTCACGCTACTCACCAATACAAACACTAGGTGAGATAGCCTATTGGATTTCGCAGTCCCACCATAATGCAGATGGGATTAGACAGGAAGTTAACTGGAAAGGAAGGACACCAAGTGCATCCCGTCTTAGTTGGAATGGGCCGAAGGGTTTGGAGTGGCTCCGAGCGGTGGAAACAAAAACAAAATAAAATTTTTTTTCTTTATTGAATAACCTGAAACGAGGGAAAAATGGTAAGATCCAATAAGGCACGGGCACTGCGAATAATTACCCGTAGGAAAGCTAGGAAGAATGGGCATGATGTTGCTCTAATCTCTGACACGGGGGCACTGGAACTATATGGTTGCCTCCACCAAGGGTGCCATCTCACTTTTGAGATATGGGATTCACCCGAAATCGTATGTGGGAATATGCATCACATAGAATGTAGCGGTGAGGTAGTTCCGATACCGACCTTACCAGCAAGGCTGAAAAACTTTTTTAATAGATTGGGAAATCTATTTTTACCAGAGATGCCAGAGGAAGATGATTCACTATGAAAGAAAGTGAGTTGATCGCGAGGGTGCAAAATGCCATCACGCGGTACATGAAAGATCTTGATGATCATGATGGATCAATTGATGCACGGGTCTTTCGTGGCTTAGGGTATAACGAACCGAATGAACTACTCTCATCACTTAAGGATGCTGTGGATGGAGAGGAGTTATCACATGGTACAGTGATTGCCCTACTCTTCTTCTCACACCAAGTAATTATATCCCTTAAGTCATTAGATAAAGTAAGATTTGAGGATGAGCCTACGATTCACTAAGAGAGGGAAGTATGACAGAGAAGAATGCATTACGAATCAAACCCATTATGGATTTAGTTAAACAGTATGGTGAGGTGTACTCACTTAAGTATGGATGTATGCACTGCGACAGGGGCCTAAGGCGTAAGGAAGCGGTACCCGAAACCACTAAGGAGCAACTGGATCGTGAGTGTGAGGAGATGCTTGATAGCATTGGGAATGGAATAGATGTGATGGTGATGCAAGCGGAGGTTCGTGGAGTTGAGGAAGGTTATCAAATCGCTATCAACCCTTTCGATCAAAGACCTAGTTAACATCTTGTTCGCCCCCGGCAGCGACCCGGCTGCCTAAAAATTTTTTTATTCGATTTAATATTTATATACCATACTGTCTAAATTTGATACATGGGGGTAAACATGAGTGAGTGGACTTCAGTAAAAGACAAGTTTCCAGAGAAGGATGTACCAGTGTGGTACTTCTTTGAGCATACAGGTGTTAGCCAAGGTGAGTTCTTTGGCTTTTATGGATGCTATGAGGGGTATGTGGATGCAGATGGGAATGATGCGAGCATGGGATGCAAGCTACCTGACTGTGGTTACAGTGAGGGTTGCACTGGCATCCCCTACTTTGGTGGGGAGCGTGGGGTACTGGGTGGGGATGTCACCCACTGGATGCCGGACACCGGACAGGATAAGCCGGAGAGGCCAACCACCTAAAGCAAACCCCCTGACCCACTGTCGTGAACAATGAGGCAGGGGGTGAGGTGGGAGAGGTGGAGGGATTACCTGTCGCACCTTCTTTTACCGAACCCACTGAAAGCTACTGGACTGTGGACACTCCGTCAAGTTAACATGTAATTATGATTGTAAGTTCTGTTATAGGTTACCGTGAGACTGTTTATTCTAGTAGCGACAGTACTTCTACTGTCGTGTGCCACAGGGAATTCATACCCAAGCTCTAGCTCTATATTATTGCGAATCCAAAATGATTCGTGGTCACTCTCACGGGTGCGCGTCTACTGCGCTGACAATCTCTCCCACATCACCACCATCAACGGCATAGGGTTCACTCAGACCTCTAGCCGTAGGGTGCGCGTCCCTCCTGCGTGTAGTGCTATCCAGATTGAGGCGATGGGACATGGGCAATCATCATGGTCGGACCCAAGGGTTGTCGTGGCTAGTGAGGTGGTGTGTGTTCGTGCCGACTCAATGATGCGACTGCGGTGGACGGTGGGCTGTTAGTCCTCGTCGTAGTCCTCTTCAAAGTACTTACAAATATCCCGAAGAGCTTGTTCGTATCCCAAATAGAATTCACTGTTAGCTTCGGGTGGCTCTAATAATTCGTGCAATCGGTTTAGGATATTTTTCTTAAAGATCGCTACGCCACGCCTCATCTCTTCACTTCGATATACTAATCCCACAGGAACTCCCAATCGTAATCATCTCCCACGGGAATCCTGTCACTCCACCTTCCTGTGGGCTTGTCATAGTAGAGTGGACAAGTACCATGCCTACCTATCCAAGACCACCTTACCTTCCACACATGTGCCTCTGGCGGTGTCTCATCAGTTGGGTGCCTCCAACATGTCAGCCCAATGTCAGCCTTAGCGAACCAAGCCGCTGACCCTGCAATGTCATGACCCGTGCATACCACCTTCTTATCTGACCTTCTATCGGGTGCCATCTTAGTGGGATGAGCGATGAAGAATACATGGCAATCATGAGACTTGGCCCACTGCTGTACCTTAGTGAGCATCTTGGATATCGCATCAGTCTCACGCTCGGTTGGGTCTAGTGCAATGTAGTTGTATGGGTCAATCACCAAGACTCGACATCCCATTCTCATCACAGCGGCAGATGCAACCTCTAGTATCCCATCAATTGTGGTTGGCCCACCCCTACGGTAATCCATGAATAAAAAGTTTTCCTTGATCCACTCCATTGCAAACTCTAACTGCCCGTCAGACATGCGTGGTGTTGGCCCCTCGAAAAACGGTAGGTTGATTTTCTTCTGGGCTAGTTGTGCGGCATGTAGTTCAGCAGGCTTTTCAAAACTACAGTACACAGTTTTCCACCCATAATTCTGTGCTAGGTTCACACAAATCTGGTCGATCAAGTCAGACTTACCCGATGATGGGAACCCCGTGACTATTGTTACCATACCAAGGGGCACCTGTATCAATTGGTCTAAAGAGTTGATACCCGTGGATGCACCCTTTAATTGCCCATTCGTATAGAGGTCCATGACTTGATCTGTGAAATCACCAATGTCATGTAACCCTACCATGGGTAGTGGTGTCATCTCATCAAACCTACCTATAAGGTATGGCGAACCCTCTGCGAGCAATGCCTCACTAGCATCCTTGTACTCACCCAAGTCAATCGTGTAGACCTTCGCCCTCCCCAACCTTCTAATCAACTCCTCCCGAAGAGCCTTCCCTGCTTCATCGTTATCCGTGTTCAGAATAATTTTTGAACTTGAATCAAAAAACTTTTTCGCATCATACACATACCGAAATTTCTTATCCTCTTTTGGATCTATCTTTCCATCACGAACTTTTGGGGGTGCCCCATTCGGAATAGATACCACTGTGACATCTTCTGGTAGGTCACATGACATCCAAGAGAGAGCGTCTATCTCACCTTCACATACTAGGATTGTGTCACCCTCAGAATATGAATGAATATTGTACAATTCTGAGCATACATTCTGTTGGGAGAATTGCTTGGAATCATCAGCACTCCTCCACTTCACAGCATGTACATCCTCCCCATTGCGGTATGGAAATCCAACAGCAGGAACAGAGCTACCATTGAATGTATATGTGTCTTGAAGGGTGAACTCATCTATGATCGGTTCAGCAATCCCTCTGGACTTGAGGTAGTTTCGTGCGACCTCATTCCCTGCATTCGTTACATCTTCAATGAGGATAGGCTGTACTGTTGGTGGTGCAAAATCCATAAATCTCCCCCGACTATTATCGTTGTGTAGCCAACCACCTTGGGCGTCACAGTGGTGGCAATGAAATCTTACACCTGTTGAGTCGATGTTAACCGACAATGACCTGTCGTTACGGTGCCTATTGCGAAGATGGTGACACTTCGGACACTTCTTTTTATGCTGTCCGGTGCCCAGATAATTGGTTAGCTCTGCTATAGATGGGTCTACTTCCCTTTGGAACACTCCTCTTCCTCCCTCTCTACATTTGCATGCAGGGTTCGCACCACATTTTCTCTATCTTCAATAGGTCCTATTACTATTATAGATCTAGGGTTGGTTCTATCTAAACCATGTTCTATGTATTTAATTTTTACTTGTCTATCATTCTTGTATATTCTTTTCTGTAATAAATCTAATACTAGACTCTCATCTAGATCTGGTCTAAGACTAGAATAGTATATCTTCATAGCGATACAGAGATCATCTTCCCAAAGCTCCCCCCAAATCGGGCACTGTAACTTAAAGTTTTTACTGTACCTGAGTGCCTTCTTACTCTTTATTGACGCGATCCTTCCATGGATCTTCACGATACGTCTACTATTGGCTTTTGAGGCAGGCTCACCAAGTATCGTAAGGACGCACAGACCGCCATCAAATCCCTTGCGTTTGTGCTTTCGCTTCAGTATCATTCATCACTTGAATTGTCGTGGGTTCACCACGATAACAGGTGATTTATCCTAATGCAACCGCACACTGGAGGGGTCGTTGACTCAGAGATACAGGGTGCTACCAAATGCCGGGGCACCACCACCAAAACCCGGCAGACCTCGTAAGTGGGGGGACTTACCACTTGAAGATATCAACGCAGGAGATATGATAGAATTACCTATGACTAAAGAGGAGGCGAGCGATAAAATTAACGCTATACGACAGTTCGCGTGGCGCGTAGGCAGGAGAGATAAGTTGAATAATTTACCCATTAGACGTTTTTCGGTAAGGAAAATGGACTACGGTATTGGCATCTGGAGGGTCCAATGATTGATGAAAAAATGAATGGCGTAACAATCGAAAGCGATGTGCCTATGCCAAACCCATGGGGTGCTAAGGCTAAGTATCCATACAGGGAACTAGAGGTAGGCCAAAGCTTTGAGGTTGAGTGTAGAGACATAGCTCACATAGCTTCTATCCGAAGCTCAGTATCACGGCTGAATAAGGCAGACAACTTCGGAGGCCATTTAGTTGTTAGGCGTATACCAGACACCGACAACACCATAGGTATCTGGAGGGTTAAGTGAACATCACCAACATGCATGGTGCGCCTGAGTCCATTCTACAGGCAGTTACCGCTGATCCCTACACCAAAGGTGAGGCTGACTTCAGTGTGACTGAACTCATTAAGCCACCCCAGATCAATCGACTCTGGGCAGAGCATGAAAATAAAATTTCAATAGATGTGAGAGATGAAATTTGGAAGCTCTTGGGCCGTGGAGTTCATAATGTATTAGAGCAGTATCCGGCTGGTGGAGTACCAGAGGAAAGGCACTTCGCTAAGGTAGGTGATATAACTGTTTCAGGTGCCATTGATCTACTGAAAAATGGGATGGTCACCGACTACAAAGTTACGGGCTATTACTCAGTTGCAAAGGGCCTTAGGGTTGAGTGGGAACAACAACTTAATACGTACTCATGGCTACTTAGGCAGAACGACATAAGCTCTAACAGCCTTAGGATTGTGGCTATATGCCGTGATTGGTTTAGGAGCAGGAGTGATCGAAGTCAGAAGTACCCTGCTAGTCCTGTTGTCATCCTTCCTGTACCCAAGTGGCCGGATGAACAGCAGGATCAGTATATCGAAGAGAGGGTTCGCGTACACATGGACGAATCCACCATACCCTGCACATCAGAAGAGCGATGGGCACGGGGTAGGTATATGGTGACGGGCACGGATGTTAAGCTTAAGAAGCCCAAGCTCTTTGATACCCTAGGGGAAGCGTCAATTTGGACGCAACAGAAAGAGAATCCCATAAAGGGAATAGCGTATCAGATAACAGAAACTACACCGACCTATGTTAGGTGCGAAGGAAACTGGTGTGGAGTAAGGGATTTTTGTCCACAATACCAAGGAGGAGAAGTTGGCTAACCCCACAGCAAAACAGATCTGGGATAAACTATCCAAGATCAATGTTAATGATTTAACGGAGGAGAAGGGGGGACTCACATACCTATCATGGGGGCATGCTTGGTCACTGATGATGGAGAACTACCCGAACCTCACCGTGAAGTGGCATGGAATGACAGATGATGTTGGTGTTACCCGTGACATCACAACCTATCAAGGGGGCACCGCATCCGTGAGTTGCACGGTTACAATTGGTTCAGTATCAAGAGAGATGTGGCTTCCGGTTATGGATTACAAGAACCGTGCGGTGGCAAATCCCGACAGTAGAGCCATATCAGATAGTAAGCAAAGATGTCTGGTTAAATGCTTCGCGGCCTTTGGATTAGCTAGTTATTTGTACTGTGGCTTGGCAATACCATCAAAGGTTAAGGTGTCGCCTAAGGCTACCAAGGCCAATGGGGTAACTAAGAAGCCACCTAAAAAGACTACCCCTGCGAGGGCTTCTTCTAAAAAGAAGAAAGAGGTAAGTGTAGATGAGTTGGTAGCTAAACTCACAACTGATGTGAATAAGCTATACAAGTCAGGTTGGGTGCCGGATGATAATCTTAAGAATGACATCCGGTTAGCAGTAAATGAGAAGCAAAGAAAAAAATTAGAAACCGTTCAAAAAATTATTGACCAAGCAGAGAACCTGAACCTGCTTACTCCCGAATCCAAGGAGGATTCTACCGATGCCCCGAACTAATTATGAGAACCTACCGAAGCTTGACTTCTCCATCTTCAAGAACAAGTTCGCTTCGTCAGCAAAGCACCCAAGCATGACAGGGGAGATTGAGTTCCCTAAGGAGTTCCTAAGAGCTATGGCTGAACAGGTGAAGCGCGGCCTCACCCCAACGTGTAAGGTTGCGTCATGGCCACGGGAGGCGCGTAAGACTAATGATCCTTATCAGTTTATGCGTCTTGAGTTGAAGGTTCCTAGTGATTGGGGTAATGAAGAGATAGAGGAAGAGGAAGAGTCTGATGACGGACTCCCCTTCTAGGCGTGTCCAGTTTCTTCTGCGTATTGAAGAGGACTTATTAAATAAGATACGGGAGGAAGCGGCACTGTATGATGTGTCTGTCTCAGAGATGATGAGGCGTATCATGCATGGGCATACGTTCACCGCTGATAGAGCTAAGAGAAGGAGTGAGCGGAAGAGGCAGTGGTGGATGAAATAATGGACTAAACCTGAGGGGTTGAGTAACGCCCCTCAGGTTTTTCTTATGGAGAATAATTATGGATGACAGTGAGTACGGAGAAGTCAACGATGTACTAGACAAGGTAAAATTATTTTCAAATCTCAGAATTCAAGCTTACGAATCTGGATTAAAGGGCAATAGCTC
>Ga0208030_1001057_pt1 | contig 17170 bp, 29 predicted proteins | sample MalvirDeepMed_M9_FD_184246 | JGI IMG/M metagenome (GOLD analysis project Ga0208030, IMG submission 184246) | Marine viral communities from the Global Malaspina Expedition - Malaspina viral metaG DeepMed_M9 (SPAdes) (version 2) | ecosystem: Environmental > Aquatic > Marine > Oceanic | place...
CCTCAATTCCTACAACCCCCTCAATTCCTACAACCCCCTCAATTCCTACAACCCCCTCAATTCTGGTGTTCCCCCCTTTCCCCAGGGGGGTAAAAAAATAATTAAGGTATTTCAATTTTGCCCAATCTTGACGCAATTGCGTAGATGTTGGGCTTGTGCAGGTTGGTCTTTATCGCAATTGCAGTAAAGGCTGGTATTCTTCTCAATATATACTGGAGGCTTGAAAACACTTGGTATTCCCCCTTGACTTGTTGGGGCGTTTACCCTATGGTTGTCCCAAGAGAATCGCTAGACATTATAGCGAGTGGTTATAAATCAATAATTTTAATGGAGAATATAGATTATGCGTTTGCAAGGTCAGAAGCAGAGCGGTGTAAAGATCGCAATTCAGCCTTATCCTTATATTAAGGGCGAGGCTAAGGGAAAGAATCGCAGTTTGATGGTTCTTGAAGCTACCACCGATGAGGTGTATGCGTTTATTGAGGAATGCTTCAAGAAGATGGGCGGCGTTCTGGAAGAGGAAGAAGGCGACGAGTAGTACCCGAAGTATTTGTAGGGTGCTACTAACTAAAAGGGTACAATCAGAGATGGTTGTGCTCTTTTTTTATTTAAGGAGTTTGCGATGGAGTTAGATAAGGATTTATTAAAGGAGTTTCAGAAACTTGGTGTTGAGTATCCACTGATAACCAAGATGTTTATGGATTTGGTTTCTGTTGTTGCTCAACAAAGTGACCAGATTACCGCATTAGCGGGTACACTGGAATCCCTGGTTTTAGATGCTCAGGCTAAAGAAGTAGTTATTAAAGAACACGAGTGGAAGTTAAATATCTTAAAGGAGAACTTAATGGAGTCTTTTAAAGATGGGTTTGATTTTCCTTCCACCCCGTTCAGTTCTTTAAAGAAAAAGAAAACACTGCTTAATTAAATATTAGCGTTTACAAGGAAACACTAGATTAAGTAGGCACTCTACGGGGTGCCTTTTTTTGTTGGTAAACGCTGCCGGCGCCTGTATTCTTATCCTTATACAAAAATAGTACTTGACTGGTAGTACTCGGGTGTGTATTGTCCTTGTATACAGAATACCGGAGGCAACATGTTAGCTATCGCGAAAGGGATCGAGTTATCCCACAACAAAAAGACGGGGCCAGTTAGCGCCACCTATGCTGCACAACCTAGTTGTCCGGGTGATTGCCCGTTTCTCAAAAATGGTTGTTATGGTGAGGCCGCTCGCGTGGGTATCCATACCGCAAGGTTAAACACCGCTGCTATAAACTCTTCCTCTATGGATGTTGCGAAAGCAGAAGCTAAGGCGATCGATGGATTGTCTGGTTTACTAGATTTACGAGTTCACGTAGTTGGTGACTGTAAGACTGAGGAAGAGGCTAAGTTAGTCGGTGACGCTGCTAGCCGTTTTATGGCCCGTAAGCGCCCTACGGACGCTTGGACGTACGCTCACGCGTGGAAGTCGATTAAACGCGCTGCGTGGGGTGCTATGAGCGTGCTGGCGTCGTGTCATACCAAGGACGAGGTTAAGCAGGCGATGGCTAAGGGCTACGCCGCTTCAATTACTACTGCTAAGATGCCAGAAAAGGCATTTACAGAGGATGGTATAACTTACGTTCCTTGTGTAGAGCAGACTAAGGGAATCACTTGTGTTGAGTGTCGTCTATGTCTGGACGATAAGAAACTCTTGGAAAAGAAGATTGTAATCGTTTTTGAATTGCACACTGCCGCAAAGAAAGCCTTTGCAGCGTTGGAGCGAGCTTACAAATCGTGGGGATTATAGAAAATGATTTTACGGTGTATCAATAAAGAGTGTTCCTCCCATGAGGGGGATCAACATCTGTTCTCAATAAACATCACGGTTGACGAGGATAGAGAATTATCGGAATCCCTTAAACGTGTAGATCCCCAGTATTTCGCATGTTCGTTTTGCGGGGATAGCGCGGAGTTTCAGAATGAGTAAAAAATATAAAGTACCAGAATACGTGATTGACAGTGTTGAAGTTGACTTCGATGTGATCGAGGAGGTTTAGAAGTGGGTTGGTTACACAAACCGTGGTTTTCTCGGAAAGACTGGATTGAGGAGCTTAACGCACCTTACCAGGGCGCTGGATTCACCATTACGACATTGAAGAAGTGTCTTCGTGGTAACGTGCTATGGAGCGTGCGCGAGCGTGTATGGGACGAGGGCAGGAAGAGCGCCCGTTGGATCGGATGCGACTTGCTTAGGGATGGTGGTGCGTCTGATGGGTGGGGCTACAAAGACCTCACTGAGGATGATGGTCCCTATTACCTTACATGCCCTCTGTCTTATCTTGATATGGTACCAGAGAGCAATCCTGCATGGCGGGGTTGGGTCCGTGAGGCACACGCTAAGAAGCTCGCAGCCCGAAGGGCCGCACGTGCAATTTAGTCCTTGACAACTCGTGAGGGTTGTGTTATTAACGTTCTATGCTTAGGACGTTAAGTCCTGCAATTTATAGAATAATAGGAGGGCCAATTGGCCACAAAACAAGAAGACTGGTCCTTTGTTAATAGTGCGCGTGGTCAGTATATTATTGGTCAGGCATTGCACCTCGCTGTAGAGAGTTTGAGTACTGTAGAGCCCTCTTTGCGTGAGAATTCTAATATAGAGGATATGGAGTTTCTGATTGAGTCTGCTTTCCCTATGTATCGTGCTATTGTGCAGGCTCAAGACATGCACAATAGTGAATAGTAATTTTATAGAGTACGGAGGTTTTTATGGGTTATCGTAGTCAGTGGCAATTGTTGGTGGTTGGTGAAGAGGCCAAGATCGTCAAGTTCCAAGCGTGGCTTGGTGAGAAGGCTGAGGCGGCTAGTTGCTCTCGGAACGGGTTCTACACGGAGCGGCAGGTGTGGGAAGGTATAGCAGACTGTATTGACGATGCTGGTATCGTAACGTTGCGGCCTCGTGGCCCAGGGGAGATCCCTGTGTGCGGGCTAGCTTTCGGCGCCATGCAGACTAAGTGTTACCCCCCGTGGGATAAGATCATTAATGAGATCTTCGACTTTACTGAAGAACTGGACCTAGATACGGCGTACGGACGGGTCGGAGAAGAGGTGGGAGACATTGAACAGCGCGACTCAGGTGCGCGGGTCTACACCATGGTAACGGAACGCTTGGAAGCACCCTTTGAGTGTTGGTAGTTGACACAGACTCCACTCCTGGTATAATGGGGTCTGTTAACTGCTAAGGAGGGCTTTATGCCTAGTGCTAAGATGGTGTTTTCTGTTGAGGAGCTTCGTAACGCGGTCGATACGCTTGTGCGTAATCAACTGGCTACCGCAAGAGAGTTTAACGACCTGGCTGAGACGGGCGAGCAGGTGTTTGACCCAGACTCAGGGAACCCATACGTTCCTGTAGAGACTACTTCGTTGCAGCGGCACACTGCGAGTATATTTACTCAGCAGGCTGCTCAATCTGAGGCGTTGCTGAAGCGGCTTGATGATGCGTGGGAGATAACTGAGCGATTGGAGGTTTACTGATGACTTCGCGATTGGAGCGTTTTCTAAATGATGAGAAGGACAAAAAGAGCCTTCCCTACCATAACCGTAATCTGAACCTTCCTCCTCTGTCAGAGGTGGATGAGCAGCTTGCGCTTGACATGCCGCAGATAGATGGCCTAATTGGTGTCATAGAGACCCTGTTGGGCTCTCAAAGTGCGCCAGAGGAAGGGCTGTAGCACTAAAACAAAAAGGTCACTAGGTACCGCCCTTACTTCCATTGGGGCCGCACTCGGGAACCTTCCCCCTGCTGGGTAACTGGTAGGGGGTTTTTTCTTATACTATCTTGGTACTTGACAGGGATTACACAACGTGTATACTGGTATCAAGGTCGGGCGTTGCTCGTCCATTATATAATGCTAGGAGGTCTTTATGTTTCGGGTGTACGCCACACTTCCGGTGCCGTCTCCGATTTCCGAGATGGAGGAACTGTTGGTTTCTTCTGAGGAATTCTATCGCGAGGTGGGGGAGCAGGAGCGTTACGAGGTTGATACTCAGTCGCCTGAGCGCGCTTGTGTAGAGATTGATATGTGATAACATAGGCCCCCGTAGGGGGGCCTACTTTGCGCCCTTAGCCACGGAGGAAAAGAATGATTAGTCGTATTGAACAGTTAATTAAGAAGACTGAGGAAAGCTCAGTTTCTTCAGAAGAATTTATGGAGGCTATTGGCCTTCTCAATAAACACGGGCACTACCTTGCTTGGGCTCCCAAGTACAGTGAGCCAGGGTATTCAGTTCCCGATGGCAATAGTGTGTTCTTTGCTGATTGGAACGATCCAATTTTAGAGAAGTTTGGAGAACTTGCGGAACTCCTAGAGCACGCAATTGAGTGGCATGACGAGTGGACCACCTGTGACGAGTGTGGTGGTGCTTACCGCAAGAGCCCCGATAGCCATGGGTGGAAGATGTATGGGGTCTACGTTGAGGGACAAGAGTCCTGTGGTGACTGCATCCTCAACGACCCTGCCGCATACCTGTATGCCATTGAGGGCAAGTCGGGGTATGCAATTACAATTGATGGTGTCGATCCCGCAGAGCATGGGTACGCAATTGTCAATTCTGAGCCTTTTGAGTACGGGGTTCATGGTGGACAAGACGCAAGCCCAGAAGCAATTTTTGATACTCTTGGGAAATATGACGTGCGGAAAACTGCGGTGTTTCTCATTAATGACGCTTCTCAGTTTTCTCTTAGTTTCTCTCTTTACGTAAGAGAGGGTTGGGAAGATGCTGCACGCGAGGCGCTACGTAAGGGTAAGACCACGTGTGACGTGGACCCTCGGGTAGCTATGGAGCAGGGCCTTAAGGCGGCAGTGGAGGCCACTAAGGCGGGCTCGGTGTCGTAGCCTGCGTGTGCGGGCGCATGTAAGATAGTTTCGTGGTGTTGTTTTGTGCGTTGTCCTCCGGCAGGGGAGATATGGGGGTTTGGCTAATAACCAGATTCCTGTGTTTCCCCTGTTTTTTAAGGGTCTTACGAGATTCTTTTTTCGGTACTTGACTAAGACTCCACAACCTGTAAACTGGTATCAGACTTAAACGAGGGATTCCCCTCACAGACTGGAGGTTATAGAATGCATGGATTAGATTTCAACACGGACGGCATTGCGCGGTTCGCTTACTCGGGCATCCATAAGCCCTGGCATCATGAGGGAGTTTCCATCCCTGAGGACGCTGGCGTAGAGGTTGCGGTTGAGGCTGCTGGTATGAACTACCAGATTGAGAAAGCGCCGTTGTTTGCTAAGGTAGACGGAGAGTTTATTTCTGTTCCTTCCCATAACTTGGTTTATCGGGATGTGGACGGAGTTCAGCTTTCTGTCATGGGCAAGGACTACCGTCCTGTGCAGGTGTTGGAGGCGTACAGCGTTATGGATTCCTTGATTGAGGGCGGCGAGCTTTCGATTGAGACCATTGGAACGCTGAACGGTGGGAAGCGCACGTTTATCGCTACGAGCATTGTGGGAGATCCTCTCTCTGTTGTTCCTGGTGATGTGATGGAGCGTTACCTGTTGGCCGCTGACAGCTACGATGGTTCGCTCGCGCTTACCTTTGCCTCTGTTGCTACCCTGGTCGTGTGTCAGAACACGTTGCGGGCAGCGATGGGTGAGGGTCGTGTACGGGCGAAGGCCAAGCACACGAGCGGCATCATGAGTGCCAATCGGATTGACGCGCTTCGTGATGCGTTGGGCATTGCCAAGGCTGAGTTTGAAGAGTTCGCAGAATTCGGAAATCGGCTGGCGGCTATCAAAATGTCTGAAACGCAGGTTGATGATTTCCACAAAGCCCTGATTCTTGGGGACAAGCGGAATTCAGACGTTGACGACTGGAGCGGTCAACAGCGGCGTGCGATGGGCGAGCTTGATTACCTTTACCATTCGGGTCCCGGTCAAGAGATCGAGGGTCGAGCGGGAACGGCATGGGGCGCGCTCAATTCTGTCACGGCGTGGACCTCGCACATGAAAAATCATAGGCGAGACGTCACGACGGATAGGACGCAATTCGTTGTGTTCGGTAACGGCAACGCCGTTAACGAGCGTGCGAAGCAATTGTTGGTCAATCAGTACCAGCTTGCCGCGTAGGGCAATTCGGGGGGGGGCTTCGGCCCCTCCCTTTTTTGTTACCAGCCCGGTAGTTGACGTGGACCCCACAACAAGTATAATGGGGTCTGTTAACTGATTAGGAGAGTTTGATGGACGAGAATGCAAGGCGTCGAGAGTCTGATGAGAAACACAGGCGTCGAGAGATTTGGAGAATTGCTCAAGCGTTGAATCTTACGTATTGTGACGTGGCTGGTAATGAGGGTATTAGCGATGGTCACTGTGATCATTACTACGACCTTGGGATTAAGTTCACGCCACAATTCTTGAAGGTTGTGAATGAGATCTTGACGCAACGGGCGTTTGATCAGGCAGAGTACGATGGCGAGATGGCTCACCAGATGAGCGTCTTGTCGGGCCAAGCCTCGGGTCGTACCCTGTAGTTGACGCGGACTCCACTACCGGTAACCTAATACTAGTGGCGGCTGTTTTGGTCGCTCCTACACCTGGAGGATTTACAGAATGACAGAATCTCAACTTGAAGCGATCAAAAACTTAGCCGAAAGGTACGGTTCTAGCCTGGATCATACCGACGTGCTTCACGACCTTGACGGTACCGGAATCTGTGGCTTGCCTTCCAAGTGGGTACTGGTAACCGTTCACCGCATGGGTACAAAGCCCCACGGGCATGATCCGGTTATGACCGGAGGCGTTGCCCCCGACGGTCGGATATCCACGTAGGTAGTTGACACAGACTCCACTACCGGTAAACTAGGATCATGAGTCGGGAGGTACCCGGCTCGTGTTTCCTTTATCCGGAAGGGCAATTTTATGGAAAAAGACGGAATGATGATTCATCGCGATACAATTGTATGTGCGAACGGTCTTAGGCTGTCTGTGCAGGCTTCTCGTGGTCATGACTGTTTACCCCAGGACATGGAAGGTCCGTATACGCACGTTGAGGTTCAGATTATGCCTCCAGAGTTTACGGATGATTCGGAGAGGGCTTTTAGTCTTGCGTGGGTTTGTAGACTTGCCGAAGGTGAGTATCCTGCAACCACCAAGCTGCTGAAGTGGCTGGGCGGGGGCTCGTGTAACGTTGCTTACTGCGTGCCCGCTGTCTCCATCTTGGAGGTTATCAGGGAGAACGGTGGGGCCGAGAAGGGCGAGCTTCCTGCTATTGATCTTTCTCCTGATGCGGCGAAGCTATGGGGAATTAATGCCGCTGATCCTGACGGTAAGGGTCGTGGTCTGTAGTTGACACAGACTCCACTACCGGTAAACTTGTAAGGGTAGCAGTCAGGGATTCCTCTGGCTGTTATCCTTTCTTTTATTTTCGGAGGATTTTATGGAAATTGGTCTTATTGGAAACCTGCCGGTTGGCAGTGTTGACGGGGGCAAGACGCTGCGGTTTTGGTTTGAGTTTGATAAAAACGGTATGCCCGTTCAAACGTCTAAGTCCCGTGATTTTCATCACGGTACCGCAATTGATCGGCCACTTATGGGCATTCACCTGATTCTGGGTCATGTGCTTATGGACCTGGCTCTGGTTCCTGTGCCCCTGCCTAAAGAGATAGAGGATACTCTTGCTGAGTTTGTTAGCTCGGTGGAGTGGCTCTTTCTCTCTGCGCGTGCGGGTACTGCCTCAGAAGCAACGTTGGCAGTTCTTCAGACTATTGGAGATGCGTCGTTTATGTACTTCACTCGAAAAAATCTCCCCACAAGTGAGGCTGAGATGGAGGAGGATACCGCTCACCGTGCCAACCTGATGGATGGCATCTGTCACGCGGCCCGACTCTCTCAAGAAGAGGTTCGGCTGACACTCAGAGGACAAAACATCCTCAACTAGCCTCCGGCGCCTGGGTAAGCGTTTAACTGCCCCCTTATATATTTGTGGAGTTGACACGGACTCCACTACCCGTAGAATGGTTTACAAGTTGAGGGGATGATAGAGAAATTGGCATCTCTACCGGGCTGTAACCCCGGCGCTGTAAGGCACTGTAGGTTCGAATCCTACCATCCCCACCACCACCACTATTAGGAGGGCTTATGATTAAGTCAGAATTTATCCGCATCGGGACAGACCGAGGCGGCAGCGTTGAGATAACCCTGCGGGAAAGCCGGTACCAAAAGCCCGGTGAGAAGTCAGTCAAGATCACCGCCCCTACGGGCGCGGAGTTCAAGATTGATCACCCCAAGGATGTTTCTGAGTTTCTCAAACTCTCACTTGGTGAGGTTTTGGGAATGGTTGAGAATCTCGTTGATAGCTCGCAAGAGGACGCGAGGCGCAAGAGCGCCGAGGCTTCCAGCAAGCGCAACGAGGTCACCGGGCGCACCCGTCGCCTGCTGGAGATATGATGCACTTTCAATCGTTTACGGGTACGTGGGTGCAATTCAACGCTGGGGAGGTGACTCCCCAGCAATTGCAATCTGCTGATCACGTGCAATTTAGTTGTTCCAGGGAGCACCTGTTTCCTGATCAATCAATAATTGATGCACTTGGGAAGACATACCCCATGGAGATCACTTGGGTGCCAGGTATGGACAGCTACTACACCGCTCGGATTCCCGAGGCAATTATCCCCAAGGCAATTATTTCACAATTCGAGCAATTCTTGGCAATTGTGGAGGTTTTGGATTCTCAGGGTTTGGTGAGTTTCCGAGAGATCCCGGATGACAGCTTTGCTGTTGAGGTGCGTGCTCGCATGTGCGAGTCGTATCAGAAGAAGTGGGGTCATCTGTGAGCCGGGTGCTCCTGTGGGGGCGTTACATCGGTGACGTCATCGAGCGCGGTTATGCCGTGGACTCTGCGGGTGTTCGTGCTGTCTCACGCTATCGTGTGCGGTGGTGGCATCCAGAGGACGGTGATCAGAGGACGTGGGTGGACAAGGAAGAGGTCCGCCCCTGGTAGTTACGCTGCGGTTTTTGTTCTTCCTCCGTGGTGGGTTGCCCGTCGGGGATTCTTTGGGTCTAGTAAACTCGGGGAGTCCTTGGCGGGTATTTTTTTGTCGATTTGACGCCGAACCCACAACCCAGAGAATGGGTACCAGATGAGGAACACGGGTTCCGAGTCTATGTTTCTTTACTCATTACATAGGAGGGCCGCATGGCTCATAATTTAGAATTCAACACTGACGGTATCGCGATGTTTGCTACCCGCAAACGGAACCTTCAACGTGTGTGGTGGAAAGGCTGTTCGTTCTTCTCTGAAGATCTGGTGGCTGACGACAACGCGCTAACTGAAGACCTGTTCAAGTTGGCTGGCATGGAGCATCACTTCGTGGCTCAGTCTCACTTGATCGCTGATCACTCTGGAGAGATCCAACGTCTGATCGGTCTGGGTGCTGATCTTCAGAAGTGGGACGCGAAGAAGCTTCGCGCCCTGGTGAAGAAGGTTCAGGCGAGCGCTGATCCGGTTGATTCTCACCGTCTCGTTTATCGCGAGAATGACGGAAAACATCTTTCTGTCATGGGCAAGGATTACACCCCTGTCCAGATTCGGGAAGCCTTCGGGGTTCTTGATCAGTTGGTGGAGGATGGCGAGATCGTACTAGAGACGGTCGGAAGCCTCGCGGACGGTCGCAAGACCTTCATGGCCGCGAAGCTGACGGGCGAGAATCTGGAGATCGTACCGGGTGACATCATGGAGCGTTATCTGGTCGTCCGTGACTCTTACGATGGAAGTACCACCCTGGATTTCGGGGCCTCCGGTACTCTGATCGTATGCGAGAACACGGAGCGGATGGCGTTCGGTGAGGCACAGCGAAAGGGTCAGATTTCGAAGCAGAAGCACACCAAGGGGATCATGAGTGAGACGCGAGTCTTACAAGCTCGTGAGGCTCTCGGCTTGGCTAGTCAAAGCTTCGAAGCCTACGCGATCCTGGGCAAGCAGCTTGCCTCGATCAAGATGTCAACGGATGACGTGGAAGCCTTCCACACCAAGCTTGTGTTTGGTGATAAGTCGGTTCCTGCAAATCCGGACAACTGGTCAGGTCAGCAGCGGCGAGCCGTTGGTGAATTGGGCTTCATGTACTCGGAAGGTCCGGGTCAACAGATTGACGGGCGCAAGGGCACAGCCTGGGGCGCTCTCAATTCGGTGACCGCGTGGACCAACCACATGAAGCGCCACAAGGCAGCCACCGACCAAGACCGAACGAACTTCGTTCTGTACGGTAAGGGTGCCAAAATCAACGCGGATGCTCGTGAGTTGCTGGTCCGCCAGTACATCGCAGCATAGCGTTTCAACAAGTCCCCGCCTTCGGGCGGGGCAATTTACACTTTGGGCAATTCTCGCAATTTGACGGGTTGCCCACAACTCAGAGAATAGAGACATCATCAGGAAAGGAGCAATTGTGGTCGAGCATGATTATCAATTCCGCCACTGGGGCGGGTGGTGGTATCTGGAGCAGCGGTCGCGGATTCTGGGAAATCCCTGGAGCGCGTGGCGGCATTTTGACAGTAACCCAAGCAAGGGATGGCTTCGTGAGAAGCACCCAATGGAGGCGAGGTATGCAGCGAAAAATGGGCGGGGGTGAGAAGTCGTTTATCCCCCGTCACCGGGGGCGGCGAGGTAATTTCTGGGGAGATCCTGGCAAGGGTCACCCTGGTTCCCGCATCTCGCGGGCTTCAATGGATGCACAATCCCGGACCATCGAACGGCGTACGCGTCGGGAGGGTGAGGAGGCGTGCCAAGAGGGCCTCGACGAGTACGACGAGGACTAGAAGGGGGGAGCCTTTGGGCTCCCCTTTTTTGTTGTTTGACTGCTTTCCCACAATTCAGAGAATAGAGACACCAACAGAAAAGGAGGTTCCCATGAAAAAGCAATTACGTCAGCCCTGGTGGCGCGGTCCCGTGGTTTCGGTTCCTATGTCGGACATCAAGCGGATGATCGAGATTCTCAAGTTTCCAGATCGACACAACTTCGAAGCATTGGACAGCGACGATGACGCGCCCGATGCCATCGAGACCGTGTTAGCCATTCTGGAGATGCACAAAGCACAAGCAGAGGCAACGATCGAGGACATTTTCGGCGAGCTAACAGAGCTTCATTTGAAACCCCACCCGTTCACTGGTTGTTCTTATTCTCCGGGTCGTAGTTGTTCCTGGCGCCCTCCGTCCTCTCGTTGTCCCTATTGTCGCGAGGCTTTGAGGGGCGGGGATGGTCCCGCAGTCGTGGAGGTTCAAGATCCAAACCTTCCCTATGTTGGGGATGGTGTTGGTCATGTTGCGGTACCCTGCAAGAATACCTTGCGGGATGATGACGGGGATCAATCGTGAGGCGGCGTCGCTTCAACGTCTCCGGCGTGCCTGTCGTTTAATTCTGCTTGTTTGACTGCTTCCCCATTACTCAGAGAATGGGGACATCAACAAAACGCGCAAAGCTACCAGCTAGATCGGCTTTCACTCGGGGTCAACAGAGGTTCGGGCTTATTGCCTGGGGATAGCACCGGCTAGCGGACACACGAGGCGCGAGGACCTGGGGCAAGTCTCAAATCTGCCCCCCTTATACAAGAGCAAAGCCTAGGGGTCGCCGGGTGTAAACTTAACCGGTTCGGTCTGAGTCGTCAGATCGGTCTCTGTCCTACGGGTACGCTAAACGGAAGGCGCGGCCTCATTAGATGTGGTGGTCGTGCAGCAGAGCGGAGGTAAACCATGCGTTAGACCTCCCAACATAACGCCGGATGCATTCTCGTCTGGTGGGCTCGGGGTCACGACGTGGGGCAAGTCGTAAAACTGCCCCAATCTACACATTCGGGGGATTTGACTGATCTCCCACAACCCAGAAACTAGAACCATCAACAACCACAAAGGAGGGCCGTAATATGCGCTGACGTTGTGCCGAGTGGCGTCATTCAACAGCCAAAGGGAGACTTGGGACGGGTCTATAACTCCTCCCGGCAGACTTGCAAGTCTGTAGACCTGGGGCGGGTCTATAAAGACGCCCCCAACCTACACACCCAACAACTACCAAGGAGGCCATCACGTGCACAGCATCAATCATGAGCGATCAAGAGGATCGCGAAGCCCCGACGGAGCCGTGGGCCGGGGCAAGTTTTCGAAGGGTAAGCCCACGGGTATCTCTAAGACTGTCGGGGTCATTGCCGATTTACGTTCGGCAATCCAACAGTGCCGGGAGTCTTTGGAAGATCTAGACTCCCCCGAGTGTCGGCGGTGGGCGGGCTCGATGGAGTTTCGTCTAGCGGGGGCGAGTCGGATGCAGCGTTTGTCTGATCTGCGGGAGCAGCTTAGAGGGGCAGAGGTGAAGCTTCAGAGACAGTCAAGGCGTAAGACCTTGAAGGCGTGGCGCTATGAGACCTGCCAGACTCGCGTTGCTCTTCGGGATGAAGAGTTACAGCTTGAAGAGGCCGTCGATGGGTCGAGAGGTCATGCCCGGTTGTATCTCTGCGAGCGTCTAGCTGTTCTGCGGGTGGACATTGAGACACACGAGACGCTGGAGCAGATGATCACTCAAGAACTGGGTGATCAGGACTAGAAGAGGGGGGGGCCTTTGGGCTCCCCTTTTTGTCGTTTGACAGTAAACCCACAACCCAGAAACTAGAACCATCAACAAAACGGGGGAAACCCCATCACAGCCTAGGAGGTACCTTATGGGTACATATGCAATCGTTGAATTTCTCTCTCTCGCGTTCGTGGCTCTTGTCGGCCTTTCGGTTTTCCTGTTCCAGCAGATCTACCGCGAGCGTCAGTGTCACGCGGAGACGATGGAGGGTCTGGACGAGGCGCGGCGGCTTCAGGTCGCGGCGGTCAGTTCGGAGGTCTTCAGCCGTGACGCGCAGATCATCAAGCTCAAGACGAGCAACCGGATCCTGCACAACGATCGGGAGCTTGCCGCAACGCGAGCCAACCGGGAAGCGGGCGCTCGTCGGGCTGCTAACAAGCTCGTTGAGGTTCGGACGCGTGCCATGCAGCGCATGGAGATCGAGCTTCGGGATCTTCGGGAGCGTCAAGGAGCCATCACGGCTCGCGTCAAGGCGCTCCGGTCGTCGGCGGGAGTGTTGAGCGGGAAGGCCCACGCTATGGCCTCTCAGATGCTCCGTCCAGGAGTTCAGGAGATCCCCACTACGGCGGTCCAGGAGATCGCCACGGCGGCGAAGAACACGCGCCAAGAAGCGCGGAACCTGGAGGTGTACGCCTCGCGGGTACCCATTAACTCCTAGGGCTGGAGTGAGGGCCGATCGATGTTCCCCTAACACGGGCGCATCGGTCGGCCCTTTTTTTGTCCGTTTGACGTCGAACCCACAACCCAGAGAATGGTTGTTGTAAGGGGGAACGTCGTTCCCTCATAACTTCAGCCTGGAGGTTTTCCTATGACGGAAACACTCGTTGACATTGTGGCGCGTAACGCGCCGGGTCGGTTCGCTTCGCTTCTCTACCGCGCCAAGGGTTCGGGAGAGCTTGCACGGCATACCGTGATCGTGGGTCCACGCTACTACGGGCCTGGAGGGGTGCTGCTTCGCTCGGTTGCCGAGCTTGTGCATCTGTTCGGGACGAAGGAAGCGCCTCACGGGCTCGGGCTCCTGTCCACGCTCGCGGAAAAGCACGGCTTCACGGTCGAGGATCTTCGCAAGGCGGTGACGGCGTGCCGGATTGCTTGGAAGGGTAACAACCTGAAAGAGCAACAGCGGATCGCCAACGGACAACCGGCCACGGGATTCAAGGCGAACCATTCGCCTCTGATCGTGGACGGGGAGCCCGTCAAGGGTGCCACCGTGAACGACGAAACCGGGAAAGTCCATCTCTTTTGCCTGAGCATCCGGAAGGATGTCATACCGGGCCAAGAGGGCGACCATTCCAAGGGTTCGAAGCTCACGGCTCGCAAGGTGATCACGCGGCTCACGCCGATGGGTCGCCTACGGAGATTTGAGGTTGACCTCGCGGAGACGTTCACAGCGAACGGGGAGACGTGGGAGACCTTGACCTTCACGGGCGAGCGCGAAACGTCGCAGGCGTCAACGTAGAGCCCCCTGGGACCGTCCTAGATAACTGTTTGAAACCGGTTATCTAGGACGGCCCTTTTTTTCACCCAGACCCCTAGGTACCCACATTTATATATATGGCGGAAATTTCATGACCTGAAATATAACCTTCTTAGGTACTTAGCCGATACCACCCCCTTTTATTTGTTAAATTTCTTGAAGGTATTCAGTATAAATTGGTATTTATACTTTCACGGCTTTTGAAATCTGAGAGGAATTTTATGGAATTGGCGATAGCCCTGAGCGTGACCGCTGTTGTCTCGACGTCCTGGTTCATTTGGTGGAGACGCCATAAAAAGAAAAGGACTAAAGAGGCTGAGGGACATGCATGGGTATCGTCTATCTCAAGCTTTCGTAAACGCGTGGAACTTAACAAGAAGAGATAGGGCCGTTTTCCTATTCTTCGGTTGCTCTACCCCCCGTAATGTGGGTAGATGGTTTGAGGTCGTCGCGTGAACGTGAACGTTTCTAAATTAAAAAACCTATGTAGTGTGCTCTGTATGTTTTGTGGGGCTTGTTACTCTTCAAAAGAGCTATTCAGTTACTCAAAAAGTAACTCTGACAAATTTACTATCTGTCCCGTGTGTAGATCACACACCTTTACACGCGAGAACCCCATTGTGGAGACCCCTAATGTTTGACGATATCGAAATGGAAGATTTAGGGGTTCAACCTGAATTTAAATCACTGGTGTTCTCGTTGTGTGGACTACACAACGATCCTCAACTACTCACCACCACTGATAAATTTAGAGTCTCGTGCGTTGAAGCACTCAGATTCGGGTATATACTTAGTAAGTATCTCGGGGTGGATAGACAAGAGTTTATGGATGGTCTAATGGCCGTTATGGAACTCGAAGATAATGATGACAGTTGGTATAATTAAGGGGAATATTAAATGGCTGATAAAATTTTAACTGTAGAAAATGGAAAAGTTACCGAGCATGAGGTACGGTCGGATGTAGAGAAAACTTCCGAAGACCTGTATATTGCTTTGAGTAATTTTATGGGACTCGAAAAAGATAAAACTCCAGCCAATATTGTTGCTACGGGAATTGGTGCCGTTGAATATGCTTGTATTGTTGCAAAACAAGTGGGCGTCTCTAAAGACGCGTTTATGGACTCGGTGACCAATGTCTGGGAACGAGTTCAAATCGCGGGAGAAGGGGCCGTTCGGAAGCAGGGATAAATATAAGTTCGACAGGATATGTCGGGACTTCGATTGTGACTCGTATGATGGGTGTCTGGGGATAGCCGCTAATAAGAATTGGAAAGTGTTCACGTGTGAAGGTTGTGTATTTGCAACCGTTTTAGAAATAATTTCTGTAAAAGGGGAAGAAGATTGATGTATATGTCCGACGATGAATGTACCGGGATTTCTAAGGTTCTTGGCAAAATAGATTCCTGCCAGATTAAAAATGAGGACTTGGTTTTTTCTAAAAATGAGCTATATATATTGAGGAATCTACTGAGTAGGATAAAGTTAACCTTAGATGCGAAGCCCAGGGTCATTAAAAAAGCTTATTGATATGGGTTGAAAGAAGAAATGCTCTCGGTGTGGGAGTAAGTTGTTAAAGGTTTTTAAAGATGGCAAATCAAGATGGATTTGCCCAAGGTGTGGGGAGAGTTAAATGGATGCTAAAACAAATATTAAGCGCCGCCGCAAGTTGACCAGTGAGGGCACGTATATCACCCGGTCTGATATTCGTCGGGCACAGGGGCAGACTCAGGGAGTTGTTGCTTTGCGTAACATCGGTATGAATGATTCGACGGAGTTAGATGGTGGCAAAGCTATCACCCTTGCCAAAACTCCGTCCTATGGGGCTTACGTCTTTTACCTTGCACCCAAGTCTTCTATTGGGAAGAAGGTAATCGAGACGGGCAATAAGACGGTGGTGGTTAACACCGGGCTTCTCTTTGTAACCATTGAGAAGAAGGGTCCTGGCCGAGGCAATAAGTATCTTGGTGAGCAACTGCGTTGCAGTGCTGGCCAAGTTATTAATATTAAGAAGGGTCAACGCTATACCTACTCTACGGGCAATAGTGAGGCCGAGCTTCTCATTATTGAAAGCGGTGACCTCTCTGAAAAGGTTTTGGAGCAGCCCTTAACTAACCTAGACGGCGCTCAACAATATCGTGTTACGCGCAACCCTGGAATCGACGTGGCTGAATTAAAGCCTCGTAAGCGTATGAGCAAAGCAGAGCGAGAAGCTTTCGGCGCTCAATATGCCGCCTCTCGCGGAATGCTCTCCGCTAAAGAGAAGGCGCAGATCTCCAAGGCCATTGCTCGCGGCGACCGAGAAGATGTAGCACAAACCGTCGTAGGTGTTAACCCCACCCCCATCGGGGATATTGGAGATGATTACCTCCCAACGGAGTAGAGGTGAGTAATGCCACTCAAAGAGGGCAACAGTAAAGAGACAGTATCTGATAACATTGCTGAGCTTGTTGATTCTGGTAAACCCCAAGATCAAGCTGTCGCTATCGCTCACGATAAGGCCAACCTTAATAAGGCCCACTCTACTGAAAATTCTACGTGGGACTCCTTTAGTAATCCTACGGTAGTTCCTACTGAAAATTTCGTTTTAACAAAAAGCGATTTAACTGCTAAGGTTCGTGGGAAATTACCCAAGTCTGATTTTGCTATTCGTAGTAAAGCAGATGATGTAAAAGAAAAGAAGGAGTCTGGTAATTACCCGATTCCGGATTTGGCACACGCTCGTAGTGCTTTATCCTTAGTATCTCAGCATGGTACTCCTGCTGAGAGGTCTCGTGTGAGGGCTGCTGTAGACAAGAAATTCCCTGAGCTTGCTAAGAGGCGTGAGGGGCGAGGTGATGTAATGAAGTCTATTTGGGATGGTATGGATTTAGTAAAAGGTAAGAGCAGTTCTCCCAAGGTAACTAAGTTACCGACTGGTGGTTGGAAGGCTCCTGGCATTGATAAGACTTTTGAGTCTAAGGAAGCTGCTGATGCGGCTTTTATTGCCACTCCTGTAAAGAAGGAGTTTCCTCGTGCTGTTACTGGCGGTCCTATTCCCAGCTATGCTTCTGGTGGTCGTGCGGGCGCTCCTTCTGAGTTAGAGGTTACGACTGGTCGTAAGGCTCCTTCTGATC
>Ga0208030_1001058_pt1 | contig 17143 bp, 9 predicted proteins | sample MalvirDeepMed_M9_FD_184246 | JGI IMG/M metagenome (GOLD analysis project Ga0208030, IMG submission 184246) | Marine viral communities from the Global Malaspina Expedition - Malaspina viral metaG DeepMed_M9 (SPAdes) (version 2) | ecosystem: Environmental > Aquatic > Marine > Oceanic | place...
GGTAAGATAATATAATGAGCGCTAAAAGATTAGAAGATGTTATTACAGATAGAAGATTTAAAACTAAAAAGCCAAAGAAAAAGAAAAGAAGAAAGCTTGAATCCTATAGCCGAAAGACTACAATAACCTATGCCTAAACAGTTTTATAGATTAAACGACTTTAGTGGTGGGCTTAATCTTGTAAGAGATGCTCGTGATATAGCTCCTAATGAGCTTACTCAAGCTAATAATCTTAGCCTTGGTGTCGCTGGTAGCATTCGCACCGCCAATGAATTAAATGGTACCGATGGAGCTATTACGCCAAGAGATGAACGCCCATATCCCGGTGGTGGATTATTTTATTTTGAAACAGATAAAGAAAGCGGATCAGCAGCTAAAGATATTGGAGAACGATGGACTGCTGTTTTGGATTCATATGGCGGCGCATTAAGATTAAAAGGAGAAGCAGCTGGTGACGTCAACCCAACAGATATGGGTAACGCTACAACAGTCCAATATGCAACTAATGAATTAAAATTTGAAAACCAATCTATTACAAGGGGAACAGCAGGCGGATCAATAAATTTTGCTGACCATTTTCAAGAAGGAGATGTTGCAATAATATCAGGCTGCACAGATATAACAGCTAATAATCTGATTGTAAGAATAGCAAAGATTCATAATGGTGGGGCTTCTATGTTGACTTCTACTACATTTACAACAGAAGCTTCTGAAGCTGGAACAGTTACATTTACCAAATATGCTAATGGTATATTTTTTGCTACAGATGATACAATAAGAGTTACCGATGGGGGTTTTGGAACAGGACTTCTACGGCAACAATATGGATATATAAAACAGGTACACTTTGAAGATGCTGGTGACGCTAGAGATAGTTATGATAATTGGTATGCAAATGATTGTGACTTACCACCGCCAAGCGATTTAGATTCAGATTCTACAGGCTATCCTAATGCTGGTAATGGATTTGACTTAAAAATTACTCACCCAGCTACAAGTTCTGATATTATTGGAACCTTTGCTGCTAAGACATATCAAATAGCAGGTACCTTTATTTACAAGGGCAATCAAGAATCTAAACTTTATATTCCATCGTCTAATAATACATTTACCACAGCTGCCAATGATTATATTGATATAGATGTCAACGCTAAAGCTCCTTATGATGAAAGAGCTATGGGAGCTAGAATTTATATGAGAGCTAATAAAACCAATGAACCTTGGTCTTTAATGATTGATATAGACTTGCGAGCTGGATGCAGAACTAGTATAGATGATGAATATAAAGCATGGGCAATTGGTAGTGACGCTACAGAAGCTGGTGTAGATGAACTTATTCTTACGTCTGAAAATTTTGAGACATATACAACTCTTAATGGCTTTGGGCCTGACGAACCCAGTATTACACTAGGAATACGAGGAGAAGGATTTAAAGATTGTGTTATAGCGAATAGAAGACTTTTTGTCTGTAATGTCCAGATGTTCGATGAATTAGATGATGGATTTACTGATGCTACATGCGATTATAACGATGACCCGACTATTACAATGGATAGTACGGCAAATTTAAGACAAGGGATGAGCGTTTCTGATGGAGGAACTAAGATACCGGGAGGTGCTTATGTTTCAAGTATAGCTAATGCAACTACTTTTGAACTATCTGCTTCTACTTTCGGTGGCTCTACAACAAACGGAACATTGACATTTGCTAATATAATGAGAAGGATGCGTGATAGAATCATGTATACTCCTCCCGGTAAATATGAAACATTTCCACGTAGCTTTTTTATTGATGTTGTAAAGGGAGATTCAGATGAATATACTGCATTGGCTACGTATGGTGACAGATTGTTTGCATTTAAAAGGCAAACATTATATATAATTAATATTGGCTCTCCATCTCCTAGTAACTGGTTCTTAGAAACCACTGAAAGATATAAAGGAGTTGCTTCAAAAGCAGCAGTATTTTCAGGACAAGATGGTATTTATTGGGCTAATAAATATGGGGCATTTTTCTTTAATGGAAGCAATATTGTTAATTTAATTAAAGGTAAAATACCTCAAGTAACTTGGATTGAAAAGATAGGTATATCTGATGCGCATCATTGTAGTGTTGCTTTTCATGGAAAAACAAATAATTTATATATATTAGCAAATAATCTATCTCTTAATGCTACTGCTGATAATGAAGGCGTATATGTTTATAATTTCGATAGTAGAGCTTGGACATGGCAAGATCAAGATGCTACAAGCCAAGGCGTAGATAAGATATTCTCTAATTTTATACCAGACGGAGAAGGAGGCATTGTTTTTAATATTGCCGGGTCTGGCTCCTATACTGGAACCACTGACCAAGCAGGTATATCAGAAGCTGCTAATGGAGACGCAGTTTCTGCTACAAAATGGATTATGAAAACTAAAGATATAGATTTTGGAAGCACATCAAGAATCAAAAAAGTATATGGTGTAAGAATTACATACAAATCAAGTGCTGCTCAAACTACTCCTATATCCTATGCAACTAATGGTGGTAGTTCATTTACTAATTTTACAGGCAATTTTATTAATACAAGCAACGCATGGGATGTATTAAATGCAACTCTAGCAGCCCCTGTTGAATGTCAGAGTATGCAAATAAAAATTACAAATCCTACAAGTACTGGAACAATTAACATTAATGATATATCTATTGAGTATAGAACAATTCGCAAGAGGGTCACATGAGCGATGTAGATGTACGACTAAGGCGTCTTGAGCAAACAAAGAAGCATCAAATAGTTGCTACCACACAGCAACCATCAATTGGTGAAATGAGCGATGGAGATGAAAGGATAGTTCTTGCCGGTGGTAACACATTAAGATTATACAGAAAAGAATTTAATAAGCTATGGTACATAGAATTTACAAGGACATAAAATGGCAAGTTTAGCAGACGTCAGATATGCTTTATTGAAAAGAAATCAACAAAGACAATTAATAGAATCAAGTCGTGTAGCTACACAACAGACCCAAAAGCGTAGCAGTAAAATGGGGCTTGGAAGGCTTATTGGTACTGTAGCAGGTGGACTAATTGGTCTAGCTCTTGGGCCAGTCTTTAAAGGGGCTTCATTACTTGCGACTGCTGCATTCGCAGGAATAGGATCAAGAGTTGGCTCTGAATGGGGACAGCAAACTACAAATATCACAGAAACAGACCCTAATAAACAAAAACTTTATAGGGATACAGCAGCAGATTTAAGGTCTGAACAATTTGAAGCTCAAAGAGATTTAAATAGAATGGCTAATGTAAGAGCATTAACTGATGCCTTTAGTGTATATACCATGGGATCAACGACTGGAGGGCAAGCAGTTATGAAAGGTGCTCAAGCAGGTGGTTTATCAGGCGCATGGATAGGTGGAAAAGAATATGCAAAAAGTAAAATAACATCATTATTTGGTACAAAAAATGAACTGCTACAGGGCACAGGATTACCTGCGCCAACAGAAATAGCAAAGATAGAAGGAGGATTGCCATGGCAAGATGAGCTAATGCAAACTCCTGCAGCATTGACACCTGCCGGTGTAGCTAAATCAACAGCAGGTATACCAGCAGGAATAGGCTATGATATCGGAGGAACTCCTTTAGCTGCAAGTATGCTTTCAAAAACAACAGCATTACCTCCCGGTGGAGTAAATCCTCTAACAAAATTTATGGGGCCGACTTCAACTATAACATCTCCTACTCAATTCCATGAACAATCTGGGCCTTTTAAACAATTACTTGGAGCACAATCTGGAGCTCAAGTCCCTTATAGCCCATTAACACCTGCTGCTTCTACTGGCGTAGGCATTAATCCCAATCAATTACCAACAGATATGTTAATGAGAAATACACCTATGCAGGGTAGCGGCGCTACAACTGTAGATCAAATATTTAATCAAGGTCGTGGAGTATCTGCGGCTACGACTCCAAGTCGAAGCACAATGTTACAAAGTGCTGTTAACCAAAGCTTGCCTGCGCAAACACAAAAATTTGCTGGAACACAAGCACAAAATAAAATTTTAGCTACAGCTATGGGTCTTGATCCTAATCAATCACTTATAGAACAAATGAAAAAACGTGGAATAGATGCTAGTATGGGTAATAGACAAGGAATGTGGAATCAATATTTATCTGGTAATATAATGAGCAGTACTGGAGCATTCCAAAATATGATGCCTCAATATGGGCCACCAGTACCACAAGGATTCACAAGAGGATAATCATGCCAGCAGGAAACATATTAGACGATTACAGAGATACCTTTGGGGAACAAGACCCAACACCACCCCCTACTATACCTCCAATACCGCCACCCCCACCTCCAACTCCACCACCTACAAATCCACCGGGGCCGGGAGGCACAGAAGGTGGACAGCAAGGTAATCAGAATCAACAGAATCAACAGAATCAACAACAAAATGTTTATACACCTCCAAACCAGCAAGGTACTGGAGGTTATTATACGCAACATGGTCAACAAGATGTGCTTGGTACAGACTTGCAATCTGTTTTGGTTTTGGGCGATCAATACGATGTAGAAGCTTTACAAGCAGAATATGGAAATATATTTGGTGAGTATGATCCTACAAGAGAAACATTTGCTCAACAAGGATTAGCATTCGGACAAGAAGCAGCTGGCATTGGATATGAACGACAATTAGGACAGTACGAAAGGCAAGCAGAATTATTAGGCTCTCAACTTGGCGAACAAGGTTATCTTGCTCAAGCCATGCAAAGACAAATGGGACAACTTGGACTACAAGAAGCTGGTGCTCAAAGAGGAATATCTGAAACATATACTGGGGGCAGACAAGGGCTTATGGCTATGCGAGAACAAGCAGCCCAAACTGCAGGCAGAGGAGGATTTGCAGGCAGTGGAGCTGCCCAGACACAATCAGAACGTGCAAGACAAGCATATATGGGACAATTAGGTAGTGGCGTAGCTAACCTTAGGGATAGACTTTCTGGCATTGGAATTCAAAGACAAGGCGTTCAAGCTGGGTTTGCAGAATCAACTCAAAGAGCGCAATCACAATTATCAGGTATACAATCAGAAATTGGAGAAGGCGGATTTTTAAGTCAAGCATATCAAAATCAATTAGGACAACTAGGTCTTGGATTCCAAGAAGATGTATATGGATTAAGAGAGAAATTTGGTGAAAAACAAAGGGATAGATTAATGGACTTAATTGCAAGCGGTGCAGACTTAAGTAGATTTATGACTGATTCCGGCGATCCAACTACACCGGGTGGGACGCCAACTGATTTAGATGTCGATACAGATCCGGGAGGAACTGATCCTAGCGGAGAAAATATGGGTGAAGGAACCAATCCATGGGATCAATATAATGCAGATTGGGCAGAAGGCGGAACTGGAACAGAATACGATGCATGGCTTGCATCACAAGGGCAAAGTACTGACCCAGCTTCTCAATATGGTGGGACAACTAATCCAAACCCAACAATAACAACCGAAAAAGACATTAGAGATATGTATAGTGGAGAGGGAGGATAAATTATGGCATTACAAATAAGACAAGATTACGCAAATCAATTAATGGATCAGCTTCCAAGATATGCTCTTGAATTACGAAGACAGGATAAGCAGCATGAGCAGTTTCAAGCTATGCAGAATTTACGTGAAGCTGCAGAAGCAAGAAACAAAACGCTTTTCGATATGGCATATGATCGTCAAACCTATGCATCTAAAGTTTTCAAATCTCAAATAGAAGCAAGAGCAAAACTTAGAGAAGATGAAGTAGCACATGAAACATACGCATCTGAACATGGTGAAATACATGACCAATATAAAGATAACTACGTACCTTATTTATCTCCTTCTACATATAAAAAACATTTAGAAAGAATAGATAAGTATGTTCCTGAAACAATATTTGGGAAAAAATTATCAAGCTTTGGCCTTCGTGATAAAGAAGAATATACAGAAGCATTAAAAGACCTTAACACACTTAAGAAAGATATTAACCCAGAAGACTGGGTACCAAAATACATTCCACCTCCAGATGATCTTATTATAGACCCAAGTCTTTTACATTTGGTTACTGACTCAATGCAGCCATCTAGAACATCTGCAATTAATGATGCTCTATCAGCCCTTGGGCTAGGCGGTCATTTAACTAGTCCCATGTTCTCTTTGCAAGAAGATTACTCTAGAAGTAATGTACCTTCAAGCCAAGCGCAAACGCAGGGTAGACAAGGGTGGGCAGACCAATATCCAATTAATCCATTCGGAAGGTGATAGACAATGAATCCTTTAGACAGAGCTAAATATTTAGTATACCAATATAACGAAGACCCAAAAAAATATACAGATTCTGAAGCTGAAAAAATAGCTCTTATTGCTGCAAAGATGGGACTTCCATTCAAACCAGAAAGCAAGGCTATAAAGAAATTCTTTTTTGATCTTGTAGATAACCTTGCCTTTGGTGCCCTTCCAGAAGATTGGAGACCTAAATCAAGAGGTGAATCCATATATGGAGAAACTAAAGCAGAAAAGGTAGCAGGATTACTATCCTTAGCAGGACTCGCAGTTCCATTTTATGCCGGTGCAACGCTTGGCTTAGGAGCAGCTAAGGCAGGTATTCGTAAATTACCTAAAAAAACAAAAGACACTATTGAAGCAAGTGATCGACTTTTGCAGGGAACTCTTCAGGCAGGTAGAGTTGGTGGAGGAATGGCATTAATGAATATCTTAGAAGACCCTGCAGGTGTTCCATCAAGACTTGCATCAGGTGCTTTATTAGGTGGAGCATTAGGTGGCGCAGGATTATTAAAAAGCGCCTACAGGACTGAAGTAGGATTCCCAGCAGCTGGTGAATTATCTGGTGGTGTAGTATACGCTCCCGGTCAAGTTTTTGGTACTCGTGCCTTAGGATCACCACAAGGTCAGGCTTTATTGCCCCCACATAGATTTAATCTCCCCTCTGGCGGCACATTTTACTAAACCATAATGTCCTACTATAACGAGGCAAGTCAAGTACGGAGCCTAGTTAATCTATATAGGTCTAATCCGAAGTTGTTCAGTGACGATCAGCTTGATATACTTCAAGAAAAAGCTAACGAATTTGGCGTATCATTTAAACCCTTAACAGATACTACCTCACTTACATCCTTAGCTCAAAACTTTGCTGGAGGATTTGTTCGTGGACTAGTTCCTCTAGTACCACCTGACCATCAACCTAGAACCACATATGAAGCTATAGCACAAAGCCTAGGGCACCTTGCAGGTTTCGCCCCTTCTATTTTATCCTTACCATTACGTGGTATAACTACCGGTATTAAAGGTGCGGCTACCTTAGTAGGAGCAAAAAAAATAGCTGAAGCAGCCACTAAAAAATTAGGGACTAAAGAATTACCCGGTTTTTACGGAAAAACTGCTGTTGGCGTTTTAGATAGAATATCATTACCAATGATTGGATCACGCTTAGCCAAGGCTGGGCTAGGTAAAGGTATATCCAAATTAGAACTAGATACCCTTGACTATATGAAGGCCGGTGGCACCGCAAGAGCAATAGCAGAAGAAGCAATAGGTCTTGGTACTGCTACCATGATATCTAATGTATGGGCTGGGCCTGATGAATATATGAATACATTTCTTGGTGGAGCACTAGCAGGTGGAGCCTTTGGTGGTATAGGAAACTTTGTAAGGCTTGGTAATATCTTTAAAACAGGCAACCCTGCACAAGTTAAAAAAGCAGAAACCGCATTAAAAGCTGCATTAGGTGCATCAATAACAGGTATACCATCCACTCTTGCTAACGAACCCATTGAAATGCAGCTATATGAATATCTACTAGGTGGATTTTTTGGCTATTCATCCAGACCTGCATCTGAAGCTGAGGGTGGTAGATGGATTCAAGGCATAGATAGTAAACGCCAAGAATGGGCCTTTATGCCAGAATCTGTACCGGGCTTTAAAGATATAAGTCCCGGCGCTCAAGAATATGCAAAAAAGAAAACCTTAGGACAAGCAAAAGATTGGATTGGCAGAGTATATGAAGGCGACGCAAATGCAGAAGCAATAAGAAGAGCTAAAATTGATAAAAGAAATCCTACTCCAGAAGATATAGATAAAGAATATAGAAAACTGGCACATAATGAATATTTACGTCGTAAAACTCCATTCTCATTTATAAAGTCAGATGAAAATACACCAACAGATGATCGCATGGACTATATGGATGAGAGTCATCCTCCCACAGTAAGTATTCGTCTTGCAGGTGAAACCATATATAATTCTTTAGGTGCGAAAGGAAAGCTTACTACATCAGATGATATAACAAGAGATTTAAGAAATAAAATAGATGAAAATTCACAAGACCTTGGTTTCGCAAAAGAAGCTCCTGACGTGGAAAGTTTTATTGATGCAGTTAGAGGGGCCCCTTATGGTGAATTTATTACCCCTCCAGAGGGCGCAGGAGCTGCTACTAAAAAGAAAGCAGAAATAAATGAACGTGAATTAAGAAAGTTATTTCATCAATCCTCTAAACGTGAATACGAAGCCTATACATTCGACGCAGATTCAGATATACTTATTAGAGAAAATGGAAAAGACGATAACTCAAAATTTGTAGGTATTAAATATTTTGATAGTCCTATTGTTGATGTATTTAATGAAGGTAGAAACTTTAAGTTTCTTAATACTATTAGAACAAAAAAAAGATTTGGTAGAGCTGATTCATTTATCGGAGAAAGCAAAAATATATTCGAATACAATACTATAACAGGAGAATTTAATACTACAATAGCAGGGCTTGATAAGAAAAGTATAGATAAACTTCCCAAAATAGTTTCTGAACTACATAAGCAACCGGGAGGAGAATATATTTATGCAGGTGTTAAAGATAAAGGCTTATTACTTATTGCTCCCTATAATGACGTTATTAATGGAAAGAGAGTAACTATTGAAACATTAGCTGATACCTATATTAAGCCAGAAATGCAAACTGAGTTTCTTAATTACTATAGAATATCTAGAGAAACATTTAATAATCGTTTTTCAGAATTAGTTAAAAACAATCCTGAGATGCATGAACGTCAGTTTGTTTCCAATATATTCCATGAACTTATAAATCAGGGTTATAAAAAAACTAATAACATACCTGATCTTACTAAAATACCTGAAGTTATAAATAAAAAATATTTCAAAGATGCAATCGATTTTAATAAGCGCATGCAAGGATATACTGAACTCTCAGGTATTCCTATGCATGAAGCCTCATTTACAGAATCAGTACCCGGCGCAGAACTACGCTTTATGGTACTAAGAGATAAAGATTTTAATTCAGATGCTGACCCAAAAAACCCAGAAACTGATGGTGGTCTATTTTTTAGAACCAATGTATTTAAAGATATTATTAAAGCTATGGGATTTAACCCTGCATTTGGAAACGTAAAACCTGTAATAGCAGGTAGATTAAACGATAGAAATGGTATCGCATTTATTAAAAGCGGAGGCAAAACTACTGAACTTACAGTAGATAGAAAAAGCGCTATACAAGATATAATGGAAAAGCATGATCTACATTTTGTTACTTTTGAATCTTCTAACAAAATACCGGGTGATATGAAAAGCTCTAAGTTTGATTATAATCCAGAAACGAATGAATATACATTACGTGGTGATGCAGATGTTATTCATACAAATTTAAAATCTTTAAGAATTAATCCATCTACATATGAAGACGCAATTAAAGCTGTTAAGGGCACAAACATACCAAGGCAAATGTTTATTACTCTTAATTCTTTACAATCTCCCAAGGCGTTAAAAACATTTATTAATCACTACTATAAGTATATGGATGGAACAGATGCCACAAAATTAATGGTTGAAAAATATAAACAAACTAATGACTTTAAATCTATTGAGGAATTCTTAGGAAAGAATTTTAAGAATATAGATAAAATGCCTTTAGATTTTATATTTAATAAGCTTTCAGAGCCCGGCAAAGAAGGTGATATAATGCGTAAAGCTATGCAAAAGATTGCCAAAGAAGATGAAATTTTAATGGAATCATTTGAGTTTGACTCAGATAAGCGATTCGATGCTTATCATAATACAGTAAATAACTTATTTCGCCTTGCACAGGGCAAGTTTATACCAAGTGTATTCTTTGAAAAGATACGCCAACCATACATGAACCAGATGAGAAAGTATCTTATGAAAAGAATTACTACTCCTTTCTGGCCTTATGGCGGCAAAGCTTGGTTAAATCCAGTAACTAAAGATGTCTATTATAATGCAGATGTTATTGATCCAAGGATCAAAACTAAAGGTGTTACAGTAGATGAGGTTCTTTTGGACAATGCGCATAAAAATATGTCTGCTAAAATTGAAGCACCAAAAGAACAAATAGATTTTTTAAATACAGTTTTTAATAAAAAGGTTATAAAAGAGAATGGTGAAACAAACCTTGGAACGCTTTGGGAATTATACAAAGCTACGATTGAGCCTAAGACTCCAGAACTCAGCAATAGAATTAAGTCAGTGGGTAAAACAAAACTTCTTAAGAACCTTAATAACGCACTTGATCTTCTCATTATACGTGTTCCTGCTGATGCTATTAGCGGCACACGTGCTGTCAAATTTAGAGGGTTTACAAATCAGATCGGTGCCGGAATTACAACCCATAGAAAGGCAGATAAATATCTGGGTGGTGCAGATAAAGACGCAGACTCTGTATTCATAATACAAAACGGTGATAGAGCGCACAGAAGAGAAGTATTAAAGGCTGAAGGGGAGAGAGATGGTCTTGATGAAGCTGCCTTAATGCTACGAAATGGTGCCGTTGAAAGTAATCTTCCAGTTTATTCTAAGTTCAGCCCTATACACAGGCTTCAAGCTTATGCAACTGGGCGGCAAGGAGCTGCCATAAGAGGACAAGCTATAGCTATTAGAGATGCCTTGTTTGAAATACATGCACAAGCCAAGAACAATGGTGGAACAATTAAATATGGTGGATTAGAATTCACAATTAAACGAGGTGGTATGCAGAAATTCATTAAGAATATATATGCTACTATCAATATAAACAATGATTCTACAAAGTATTTAAGAATAGATAACATTAATAAAATTAAAGCCAGACTTTATAATGATCTTTTTACAATAAAGAAAAACGGATATCCTATCGATGGAAGTAAAATTCCTAAATCAAAAAAAGCAGGACTGCCTCCAGAGCTAAAGAATATTTTAGATTTCCACTCGGCATTTAAAACAAATCCATTCAATCCCTTATATAAGAAGTATGAACATCTTTTAGGTTTATCCCAAGATAAACAGCTTGCCAATACAGAATTCGGACAAGCACCGGGAAGGCAATTCAAATATGCAGTTGAAAAAGGATTGTTTAAACGCCTTGACGATATAGGAGATGCCAAAACTTTTGGTCAGAATATTAAGTTAACAGCTGAGAAATATTCAAATGATAAACAGGAGCAAGACTTTATCAAAGAATTTTTAGGTATATCAAAGAGTCCGCTTAAAACATTATCGAATCTTAATGATGTATATCCAGAACCTAAAAACCTATTTGATGATATAAATGTAAACTTATCAAAGATGTCTTTATCTGAGCTTCTAAATGAGAATGCCTTAGATGTATATAGAAGTTTTTCCCAAGGTAAAAAACAAAACATACCAGATATAAAAAGAGAATTAACTCGTATATATAACAATGCTCGTGAATTATCTATTGGCTTATATGGAAGCACAGCCAAGCATGAAAGTATAGAAAAGATTTATAATGTTAGAGAATATGATAAAGCTATAAATGAAAACAAAAAAGGTATAATGAAGTTTGCTAAAGAAAACAATATACCATTTATGCCATTATTTAGATACTTTGATACAGCTTTAATGATTCCAGTTAGAGTAAAGGTTTCTTCTATTGGTAAACCAATTGACTCTAGAAAGAATTTATTCCGTGTTCAGAATGCAGTCTTTGGTTCTAATGCAATAATGAACTCTTCTAAACGAAGTTTCTTTGACAAAATGCAGGAACTATATGACAGGTCAACCGCATTTCCTGAAGCAGTAGGCAAACAAGAAGTATTAAAAGAGCCACTAATTAAATCCACTACTGACTATAGAGAGCAAGTTAAGAACGTGGACAAAGCAATATCGATTGCAGATGCAACTGTCAAAACTACAACCGGCAAGTCTATACTACCTGAAGATATAGATATAGTTGCAATTACAAATAAGGACGTAAAAGAAGTCCAAAAGCTTCGAGAACATCTTAAAGAAAATCCCCAGATAGATAGCTTTAATGACTGGGTAGTTGATTTTACATACCGACAAGGTGCTCCTAAGGATGCATCATTACTTAATATACACGATGTTAAAGCTATGAATTCCTACTTTGAATGGGTTAAAACTGGAAAGCCTAAAGAATTTAGCTGGTGGAACTGGCTCAAAGACCCAAGAACTATTAGTGATAAAGAATTATTTAAATCAGTAAAGGTCTATGAGCAATATATTACTGGTGTTATGACTGCCAAAGGGCCGCAGCGTATAAAGATAAAAAGATACTTAACCCCATTATCTGCGATGCGTGATTTCTTTAGAAAGATACACACTCAACAGAATGTATATATGGATAGGTATTTAGAAGATAATATCAATACATTTGATTATAGAAGGTTCATGACTAGAGAAGATCAACTCACTTTAACAGAACTTATTTCTAATAAACGCAATCCAGAAGAAGCTCCCTTGACTAACAAGAAATATAATGAATTTCTTGCAAGAAATATTGAAGGTAAGACTGGACAGGAGTGGCTTAATGTATATGATAAACGAGTAACTGATTTTATGAATAAGGTAGGTAAGGAATGGTTATATACTTATGACAAGGATGGTAGGTTTGACTTCGTTAAAGAAATAGATGCTGCAGACAAACCTAAATACGGTAAGATAAATAGATATATGGAATATGATCCTAAGACCGGCAGGTTCAATTTTGAACGATTTTTTAAATATGTATTAAACCCAATCCAGCTTAACAAGAGACCGCCGCAAGTAGGCATAGAATCAACCTTAAGGTACCAATGGGAGCTTGGTCTTGAGAAAGCCTTAGCTAGAGAAGGTAAAGGCAAAGTGACTAAAGCCAGACGTGAGGCATATAGAAAGAAAAATAATTTTACTAAACAAATGGGATTTGGTTTTATTGAGCCTGATAGATATTACCCTAGAACCAACTATGGATTAAACGAAAAATCTAAACGTCAATTTAACGAATCCATAGTTCGTATTGCAGAGCAAAGACGTGAAGCTGCTCTTGCAGATGGCATGTCAGAAATCGAAGCTCAAAGAGTATATGACAATACAATAGCAGAACTTGGAATGTTCAGAGATGTATCTTTAAATCAATCTGCGAAATTAGAAACTCAATTTCTTGATAAAGAATATGAAGATGTAGGTTATGATAGTAAACCTAAAAACCTTCTTCAAAGAGGTGAGGAATTTTTAGATGGATATGACAGGAGACCTGAAGTCTTTGATAAATACAAAGAACAAATCATTCGTAGTTACTTTTCTAACATATCTGCAATCTATGGAAACAAAGAGATTGAAATATTTAAGAAGAGTAAAGTGCTTGACCAAGGACTTACCAGTAAGCAATCAAAGATTCTTAAAGAGAGTGGGTATGAAGGCAATACTGACCTATGGTCTGATTATCTTTATATGTATCTTAAGAATAGTTTAGGGCATCCAACTCTTTTAACAGATAGAATTCAAAAAAGTATTAATAAGGGTGACCCTTTAAAGCTTAAACGTAATCCTTTTTATCTTACTACTGATTATGCTATTACAAGAGCTCTTGAAAAGATGCATGAAACTGGTAAGTTTAAAAAACTACCCTTTATGAGAAACGCTCCTAAAGATAAGATGGCAAGAAGAGACTACTGGGTACGTAGAATCCACGACCTAGGTAAAATGGAAGCAAGGTATAACCTACTTACACTTCTTGCTAATACCGGCACTATGATGACAAACCTATATGGTGGTGCCACTATGACCGCAGGCAGCGCATCATTCAAGAATTGGTATTCTTCACAAAAAGATTCTGAAGTAGTTAATAAACTATTAAAGAATGCCAAAGGTGACTATGAACTTTTCTTTAAGAACGGCAAACCTGTAACTACAAGAAAAGAACTTATTCGATATATGAATGAAGAGGGTGTAATTGATAACTACATAGCTAATGAGCTGGAATATAATGAAGCATTAAGTTCCGGTATCAAGAAGCTAGGTAAAGATGGTAAGAATTTTATAAGAGAATTAAAGCGCAACATTAAGAACGACGCTACTGACGAAACACTAATGCAGCTTGCTGAAAGATATGGCATTAAAGATACCATGCTAAAGACAGGTGGTTTTTTAATGGCATTTTCAGAAAGAAAGAATCGTGTAGATGCTTTTATATCTCACGCTCTACAAGCTAAGGACAGACTTGGGGACTCAGGTATACATGCTACTTTAAATGATCCCTTTATATTTGACATGGCAATGAAGGGTATTGAGACCACACAGTTTCTATATCACTCAGCATTTAGACCTGCGTTTATGACTACTGCTCTAGGCAAAGTCTTAACACGATTTAAATTATTTCAATTTCAATCTGTTCGTACTAGAAAAGAATTTTACAAACAAGCTAAAGCTTATGGCTTTAAAGAAGGCACCCCTGCATACGAGAGGTTTAAAGATTTATTTCTTATGGACTTGTTTACTTATGCTCTGGCAGGAGCATTTATGTATTCAGTATTCGATACTGCATTACCACCGCCATGGGATTGGATACAAGACACCAGTGATCTAATGTTTGGTGACAAGCAAGAACGTGATCGAGCTTTCTTTGGTACGCTGCCAAGAGCTATAGCACCATTGCAGGTAGCCCTGCCGCCCATAGCTAGATTCCCACAAACATTTGTAGAGCTTATTCAAGGAGATTGGGAGAAGTTCTCAGACTATACTATACATACCATGTATCCATTTGGGCGAATGATATACTCTGGAAAGAAATGGGCTGAACGCCCAGAAAGATTCTTTGAGAGTTTCTTTAGACTTCCTGTTCATAAAGTATTATACCGTATTGAACGAGAGAAGGTTAGGGAAGCTAGAAGGAAAATGGTAGAAGAAAGGTTAGAAGATGCCACCTAAAATTGATCCACGATACAGATTAAACCCCTCAATTCTTAACGAATATATGCAATATGCAGTTCCCTCTTTAATAGATTTCTCTAGAGGTCAATCAGCTAGAGGTGTATTTACCGGTGGGCAACCTCAAGCACAGCGTTCTGTTGAGGAGATTATGCACCGTGCACAATCTGAAAAGCTTAAAGTTTACCATGGAATACCAATAGAAACTTATAAAGAGATTGGTGGAGACCCCACTCAATCAGGTGCTTTTCATCGAGGCGAAGATATTTACATTAGAGAAGGCTCATCTTTACAAGGATCACTAGGACATGAACTTGGACATGAATTATATAGTCATCGTGCAGGTGAAGGAGGAGTTCCTAAGCTTTCTAAATATCAAGAATTAGATTTAAAACTTGGAGGTTGGCTACCATCAATAAGCAAATATGGAGTTAGACCACCTTCCGTTTTTCCTGAAGTAAAAGGTACAACCAGAGGAAGAGAATGGTACAATGAACGTATGCGTTCCGGTGCTGGAACAGGTCAACCTTACAATCCAGAGTTTGCAGATGCTCCCTTTAATCTCTTGAACCAATCAATTTTAAACCAGCTACCAGAAGAGTTTAAGACTAAGTTATCAAAGATTAAACCAGAGCTAGATGCTCCTAATCTTGAAAGCAGAACTACACTTATGAGTGACAGGCAAGATGGCAACGTTGGACAAGCATTACTTAATCTTATCAAGAAGCAAAGAGCACAACACGGCGGTACATTATAATGCCATCAAAAAAAAGATGGATACAAGGAGCTATCAAAAGACCCGGTGCTTTTAAAGCTAAAGCCAAGAAAGCAGGTATGTCTACCTCTGCTTATGCACGCAAGGTTTTAAAAAAGAATTCTAAAGCCTCTACTAGGACTAAGCGACAGGCAGCTCTGGCAGTGACTTTATCTAAAATGAGAAGAAAGAAGAAGAAAAGGTAGTCTCACCTACAGTACAGGACATGCCTTTTTTGCCCCCTAATAGCCCGAATACGGGACTTTCTTTCTTTTTGCGATACTAACCATGCCTTAAAAAAGAACTGCGTAAGGATGCTAATGCACCACATACGCAATTCTTCACACCCTCAACTAACTGAATAAGGTAAAGGAATGTTTTATGTTAAGATTACTGGAACCTTATATTCGTTTCCAGTATCATTATCTCTCCATGCTAAAGCATGTTTCACAGTTTCTTCTCTAAGACCTCCCCAGCCACGATCACCATTCAGGTTTGGAACACCTTCGAAATGAATTTCATCTGTAGATGGATTTACCATCCTTAGATATGTGCCATTTCTAAATCCTGCTACAGAACTATCTGGAATTTCAACAGTTACAAGACTGTATTGTCTTCCATCAATAGTATCTGTATCTACTGTTTTAGTCTCAAGTGAAGCCAGTACAGCATCTATACCGAAATGAGCTATAAGTTCACGTCTCTCAGATACATTCTGTAATTTGAATATATCATCCATTGGAAGACTATCCATATCATTAGAATTCTTAGCAAATTCTAGTCTTTCACTTGCTTTGATATTATGATATCTAGCTCTAGATAGACCATTTCTTATATTTCTATCATTATTTATTGCTTCATGATACTTTCTAGCTTGTTGCTTTGGGGGTTTGCTTATCAGATTAAAGTCATAATCCATCACCATATTTGTAAATATGCCTGTTTCTAGATTATTGAACTTTACTAATCTGGCTGTTCTAAGCCATCTAGTGCTTATATTTCCTAGATGTCCATCATTTATGAATCTAGAAAATTCCCACTCTTGATTGTCAAAGTTAAGCGAGATCGTATCCTTGGTTACAATTATGTTCCATGAATTGACACCGTATGAATCGCAGTATCCTACTACTTTATCCTTACTAACTTTAACATATAAGATTTTTCTAACAGTATTTATATAATC
>Ga0208030_1001059_pt1 | contig 17138 bp, 19 predicted proteins | sample MalvirDeepMed_M9_FD_184246 | JGI IMG/M metagenome (GOLD analysis project Ga0208030, IMG submission 184246) | Marine viral communities from the Global Malaspina Expedition - Malaspina viral metaG DeepMed_M9 (SPAdes) (version 2) | ecosystem: Environmental > Aquatic > Marine > Oceanic | place...
TCGCTCAGGAGCAGTCGCCTGAGCCGGTGAGCAAAGAGGACGTTCAGCCAACGGGCGTTGACGAGGAAGTCACCCCCGCGCCAATCATGGACACTGTGCCAGAGCCAGAGCCAGAGCCAGAGCCAGAGCCAGAGCCAGAGCCAGAGCCAGAGCCAGAGCCAGAGCCAGCCGCGAAGCCTGCGCTTCAAGAGAAGCCGGTATCCGAAAAAGGCGAGAAGAAAGGCTGGTTTGCGCGCATCAAATCTGGCCTGGGGAAAACCCGCGCTAATCTTACTGACGGCTTGGCCGACCTGTTCCTTGGCAAAAAGCATATCGATGACGAGCTGCTGGAGGATCTGGAAACTCAGCTGCTCATGGCCGATGTGGGCATCGAAGCGACGAGCGAAATCATCGAGCGCCTTGAGGCACGGGTTTCCCGCAAAGAGCTGAATAATCCCGAAGCGCTCTATCGCGGCCTACAGGAGGAGCTGGCCGCGCTGCTGGCACCCGTGTCTGCGCCGCTCAGCTTCGAGAAAGAGAGCGACGGCCCCTTCGTTATTCTGGTGGTGGGGGTCAACGGCGTGGGTAAAACCACCACCATCGGCAAGCTCACCCAGCGTTTCCAGCGCGAAGGCAAGAGCGTCATGCTGGCAGCCGGGGATACCTTCCGTGCGGCGGCGGTGGAACAGCTTAAAGTGTGGGGCGAACGCAACAGTGTACCGGTGATTGCTCAGCACACCGGGGCTGACAGCGCCTCGGTGATTTACGACGCAGTGGCGGCCGCCAAGTCTCGCGGCGTAGATGTGCTGATCGCCGATACCGCCGGGCGGCTGCACAACAAGAGCCACCTGATGGAAGAGCTGAAAAAGGTGCACCGTGTGATGCAGAAGCTCGATGACACGGCGCCCCATGAGGTCATGCTCGTGCTGGATGCAGGCACGGGGCAGAACGCAATTTCCCAGGCCACCACTTTTAATGAGGCGGTGCCGATTAGCGGCATTACTTTAACCAAGCTGGATGGCACCGCCAAAGGCGGGATTATCTTTGCCCTGGCGAAACAGCTAGAAACGCCGATTCGCTTTATCGGGGTGGGTGAGGGCCTGGACGACTTGCGCCCCTTCAACGCTAACGACTTCGTCAACGCGCTGTTTGACCGCCAAGGGGATGATGGTCGCGCATGATTGCTTTTGAGCATGTGGGGAAGCGCTATGGAGGGCGCTTTGACGCGCTGGCGCACCTGAACTTTCGCGTGGCGAGAGGCGAAATGGTGTTTCTGACTGGCCACTCTGGGGCGGGAAAAAGCTCGCTACTGCGGCTGATTATGCGCCTAGAAAAGCCCAGCCGTGGGCGAGTAGTGGTAGCCGGGCATGACATTGCTCAGCTCCACGCCAGCCAGGTGCCGTTTTATCGTCGCCAGATTGGCGTAGTATTTCAGGACCACCAGCTGCTATTTGATCGCAGCGTGTTCCATAACGTTTCGCTGCCGCTAGAAATTCAGGGTGTAGAGCCCCGAGAGGCGGCGAGGCGGGTGCGGGCAGCACTGGATAAAGTCGGCCTGTTGCACCGCGAAAAAGCCCTGCCCATCGAGCTTTCCGGCGGTGAGCAGCAGCGGGTGGGCATCGCCCGCGCCGTGGTTAATAAGCCCGCGCTGCTGCTTGCCGATGAGCCCACCGGTAACCTAGACCCACAGCTCTCTGCCGATATCATGGGGCTGTTCGAGGACTTCAACCGCATCGGCACTACGGTCATGATCGCTAGCCACGATTTGGCGCTGATTGCGCGCTTGCGTCATCGGATTCTGCGTCTGCAGGACGGTCGTTTAGTCGCCGATGAGGGGGCTGCATGAAGCGCTCAGCCAATGCTCGCCAAAGCGGCGCCGCCCCTCGGGGTAAGCGCCAAACACCCAAGCCCGCCGCACCTGCCTCGGAAACAGCCCCTCGCAGTGGGGCGCGCGCTCAGCAAACACGTTTTAGCAGTCGCCTGCGTGCCTGGGGGCGTCACCACCGGGCCATGGCGCTGGATAGCCTTTTTCGACTGGTGCGCTACCCGTTGGGAAACCTGCTGACCATGCTGGCCATTGCCATTGCCTTGGTACTTCCCGCTGCTCTATGGCTGACGTTGGACAGCGCCAAGCTGCTGGATGCCGAGCTGGATGAAAGCGCGTCGCTCACCGTTTATCTCGATATGGGGATTGATGCAGCGCAGGCGGCTCGGATCGAAGAGGCGGTGAGTGCTGACGGCGGCGTGGCGCAGACGCGTATGATCAGCCCAGAGCAGGGCATGGCGGATTTCCAGCAGTCGTTGGGCATCGACGATACCCTGGCAGGGCTTGACGATAATCCGCTCCCCACGAGTATCGTCATTTCCCCTCAAGATGTAGAGCCCGCTGCGATGGCTGAACTGGCCGAGCGGCTCGAGGGGGTAACTGGCATCGATGAAGTACGCGTCGATTTGGCCTGGGTCGAGCGGCTGCGCCATCTGGCGGCGTTGGGACGCCGCGTGGCGCTGGCGCTGGGGGTGCTGTTTGGTTTCGGTGTACTGCTGGTCGTCGGTAATACCATTCGCTTGGCGGTGGAGAGTCGACGCCGTGAAATCGAAGTGGTCATGCTGATCGGCGCAACGCACGCCTTCGTACGTCGCCCGTTCTTGTACAGTGGAGCCTGGTATGGCGCTGGCGGCGGGCTTTTGGCGCTGGGTCTATTGGCCTTGGGTAATCACTGGCTCTCACTGCCGGTAGCGGCGCTGGCGGCCAGCTACGGTGCCAGCTTCACCTTGCCGCAGCTAGATGTGACAGGCTCTACAATTCTGCTATCCTGCAGTATACTACTTGGCTGGCTGGGCGCTTGGCTTGCCGTCACGCGCCATCTTTCCAGCATACGCCCGCGCTGAGCATGCGTCTGTCGCGTTGTCATCTTCACGTTATAGGCAGTACATAGACTTCGCGATATTGTCCATGCGGGCAGTCACGGGAATTTCTACCCCCGTGGCGTGATCGATGCCAACTGTGCGTCGATCGTTTGAACCTCTGGGTTCGCCTAAGGTCTTAAGGTTAACGCAAGACGTTTGGCTGCGCACATTCACGCGACGCCAGCACGTCAACCACGATAGGTTTTAAGGGAGGCCATCTGCATATGAGCACTAGTCTTCTACCGGTGGGACAGTTTTCACCAGGCAATGACCTGGGTGGCTACATTCAAGCGGTGAATGGCATCGCGGTGCTGAGCGTCGAAGAGGAGCGCGAGCTGGCGTTCCGCCTTTACGATGAGGGCGATCTTGAGGCGGCACGTCGACTGGTGCTATCGCACCTTCGTTTCGTGGTGCATATTGCTCGCAGCTACTCCGGTTACGGTCTGCCGCAAGCGGACTTGATTCAGGAAGGCAACGTCGGTTTGATGAAAGCCGTCAAGCGCTTCGATCCCAATCAAGGGGTACGCTTGGTATCGTTTGCCGTGCATTGGATCAAGGCAGAGATTCACGAGTTTGTGCTGCGTAACTGGCGCATCGTTAAAATCGCTACCACCAAAGCTCAGCGCAAGCTGTTCTTCAACCTGCGTAGCGCGAAAAAGCGTTTGGCATGGCTGAACAACGATGAAGTCGATGCCATCGCTAAAGACCTTGATGTGAAGCCCGAAGTCGTGCGCGATATGGAAGGTCGCCTCTCGGCGTTTGATGCAGGTTATGATGCCTCGCCCAGCGACGATGAGGAGAGTGCTTACCAAGCGCCTGCCTACTTCCTTGACGATGCCTCCGCCGATCCGGCGGCCCAGCTAGAGGATAGCGACTTTGAAGAGGACTCCACTCGCCGCTTGCAGCTGGCGCTGAAAGAGCTGGATGAGCGCTCCCGGGACATTCTGCAGCGTCGTTGGCTCACCGATGATAAAGCCACGCTGCACGACTTGGCCGATGTATACGGCGTTAGTGCCGAGCGTATCCGCCAGCTTGAGAAGAACGCCATGAAGAAGCTGCGCCAAAAAATGGGCGACGCGGCCATCGCTGCGTAACACTCACGCCTCACGCAGGAAAACGCCCCGCCGGTATCGTTACGGCGGGGCGTTTTCATTTGCTTTGTGCATGTGCTGAGAGCACGCGCCTCATTATGCGGGTTGGGAAGCGTTTCTAAATAGCTGGCCCGAGAGTAGCGTCCACTGATCCTCCCAATACTCGGTAGGCAGCCGCTTGAAGTCGCTGCGGACGTATTGCGAAATACGCCCTTCGGCCTGGGCGATGAGCAGGTTGGCCGCTGCTGAGGCGGTGATGCTGGTGCGCCACCCTTCGCGCAGCTCGGCTTCCCGCAGCACCTGCTTGAGTTGGGTTTCCAGGCGCTCGAAGAGCTGGTGTACCCGCTGGCGCAGCCGTGCGGTTTCACCGGTGAGCACATCGCCCCCTAGCACCCTGGCAAGCCCGGGGTTCTTCTCGGCAAATCCGAGCAGGAGCGAGAGAATTGTCCCGCAGCGGGTCGTGGCGTCGGGGATGTCATCCAGAATGCGGGTAATGCGTGCGAAAATGCTCTCTTCGATGAAGTCGATCAGTCCCTCAAACATGCGCGCCTTGCTGGGGAAGTGGCGATACAGCGCCGCTTCGGAAACGCCCACTTGGCGCGCCAGTGCGGCCGTGGTGATCCGCTTGCCGCTGTCCTCTTCCAGCATGATGGCTAACGCCTGCAGAATTTGCTCGCGGCGGCGAGGTTTGCGATCGTCACTCATGACTCTTGCCCTCCGTCGCGATTAGCCTGCGTCAGTGATCAGGGTGCCTACCCCGGCGTTGGTAAAGATTTCCAGCAGTACGGCATGGGGCACGCGACCATCGATGATGTGGGCGCTGTTCACACCACCTTTCACCGCGTCCAGTGCACAGCGGATCTTGGGGAGCATCCCGCCATAGATGGTGCCGTCGGCAATCAAGCCGTCTACCTGAACGGTCGTGAGCCCGGTCAATACCTTACCTTCGCTGTTCATCAAGCCCGCCACGTTGGTCAGCAGCATCAGCTTCTCGGCGTTCAGCGCTTCGGCCAGCTTGCCTGCTACCAGATCGGCATTGATGTTGTAGCTGTTACCTTTGTCATCCACGCCGATGGGAGCGATGACCGGAATAAAGTCCCGGGCGGCCAGCATCTCGATCAGGTCAGTGGAGATCGACTCCACTTCGCCGACATGGCCGATATCGATGATTTCCGGCGCGGTCATCTCCGGGCTCTGGTGCTCCACCTTCAGCTGCCGGGCGCGAATCTGGGCGCCATCTTTGCCAGTCAGGCCAATCGCCTTGCCGCCGCTTTGATTGATCAGGTTGACGATGCTCTTGTTCACCAAGCCGCCCAGTACCATCTCCACGACATCCATGGTTTGCGAGTCAGTGACTCGCATGCCATTCACGAAGCGGGATTCGATATTGAGCTTCTCCAGCAGGCTGCCAATTTGCGGGCCGCCGCCGTGAACCACCACCGGATTAATGCCAACTTCCTTCATCAGCACGATGTTGCGAGCAAATGAGTCGATCAGCGTGTCTTCGGTCATGGCATTGCCGCCATATTTCACGACGACAGTTTTACCGGAAAATTGCTGAATATAGGGAAGCGCTTCTGACAGCACCTCCACAACGACCTGGGGGTCGCGGCTAGCTGAACTCATGACGTTGTCCCTTTGCTCTTTTTAATGTCTGTTGCGTTGCTAGGCGCTTACGCGCCTGGATGACAGCATTTTTTAACACGTCGCGCGTTCTAAGGGCGCGATCATGTCGTTGTGGTGGCCGGTATGGTCAGTGTAGGCGCGATGCCATGTAGCGCTTTTTCAAAGCGCTCGCGGATTCGAGCGAGCGCTGCGCTATCTTTTCCCTCGAAACGCAGTACCAGGGCGGGCGTCGTATTAGAGGCGCGACATAATCCCCAGCCGTCGGTGTAATCAACGCGAATGCCATCCAGCGTGGTTTTGATACCTTCGCCGAAGTCGCCCTCTCTGGCAAGTGTCTCGATAATGGCAAATTTTTCTTCATCGGCAACGCTGACGTTAATTTCTGGCGTACTGACATCTTGGGGGAATTGGTCAAAGAAAGTGTCCGCGTCGCCGGGGAATTGGGCAAGAATCTCCAGCAGCCGTGCGGCTGAGTAGAGGCCGTCATCAAAGCCGTACCAGCGCTCTTTAAAGAAGATATGTCCGCTCATTTCGCCGCCCAGCAGCGCGTCGGTCTCTTTCATACGCGCTTTGATCAGTGAGTGGCCGGTGCGCCACATCTCGGGTTCACCCCCAGCCTCGCTAACCACCTTGGCCAAGTTGCCGGTGCACTTGATATCGAAGACCACCTTGGCACCAGGGTTGCGCGACAGCATATCGGTGGCAAAGTGCATCAACAGGTGGTCAGGGTAAATCATACGCCCACGGGGCGTGACGACGCCCAGGCGGTCACCGTCGCCGTCGAAGGCAAGGCCGATGTCGGCACCGCTCTGCTGGACGTGATGGATCAGATCCTGCAGGTTTTCCGGCTTGCCGGGGTCGGGGTGATGGTTGGGGAAGCGGCCATCGATCTCGTCAAACAGTGGTGTGGTGGTGACCCCAAGCCGCTGAATAAGCTGCGGGCCAAGCTCTCCGGCCACACCGTTGCCGCAATCCACCACGGCGCTGAGCGGGCGTGTTACCTTCACATCACTCAAGATGCGTTCCAGGTAGCTGGCGCGCAGATCTTGGCTGCTCACGCTGCCCTGGCCCTGGGTGAAATTGCCCGCCTGGATACGCCCAAAGAGCGCAGTAATCGCGTCGCCCGATAAGGTGTCGCCCGCCAGGACGATTTTAAAGCCATTGTAGTCCGGTGGGTTGTGGCTGCCGGTGAGCATCACCCCTGAACGGCTCTCCGGCAGCGTGTGGGTGGCGAAGTAGAGCACCGGCGTGGGCACCATGCCGATATCGATAACGTCCCGCCCGGCGGCCTGAAGGCCGCGAATGAGCGCTGCTTGCAGGCGCGGCCCAGAGGTGCGGCCATCTCGCGCCACAATCACCGTCTGCTCGCCACGAACGGCGGCTTCAGAGCCGACGGCGCGGCCAATCAGCTCGGTGGTGGCTTCGCTTAACGTGTCATCCACGATGCCGCGAATATCGTAAGCACGAAATATCGAAGCGGGTACGGTCATCATCGATCCTTGAAAAACGCTGAAAGGGAGTGGGCTGGCGAACGGGGTTACTGGCGGCCGGTGCTGCCGAAACCGCCGCTGCCGCGAGTAGAGTCGTTAAAGCTATCGACGATATCGAGTTCAGCTTGCACCACGGGGACCAGAACGTACTGGGCGAGCCGCTCGAAGGGCGCAATCGTGAAGCTGTCCTGGCCGCGATTCCATACCGAGATCATTAGCTCGCCCTGGTAGTCGGAGTCGATGAGCCCAACTAGGTTACCCAGCACGATGCCGTGTTTATGGCCTAGGCCAGAGCGCGGCAGAATCATTCCCGCTAAACCCGGATCTTCAATATAGATGGCAAGGCCGGTGCGGACGAGCTGACATTCGCCGGGGGCAAGGGTGAGCGGCTCATCCAGCAGGGCGCGTAAGTCCATGCCCGCAGAGCCTGTCGTGGCATAGGTGGGGAGATAGTCGTGCAGGCGCTCATCCAACACATTGCACTGCAGGCGAGGGCGGGAACTGCTCATGGTTAGGCTCCAGAAGAGGTCAAAGAGAGGTGGGTGAGGGCGTGCCGAACGATCAGCGCGGCCAGCTGCGTTTTAGGCTGTGGCGGTGCAACGAGTCGGTCACTACCGTCGGATGTTCGCCATAGCAGGAGCGCCGCGTTGTCGTCGCTGCCAAATCCCAGCCCCTGTTGGGAAACATCGTTGGCGACGATCATATCGAGCCCTTTGCGGGCGAGCTTATCCTGGGCGTAACGCTCGATGTCTTGGGTCTCGGCGGCAAAGCCCACGACAAAGGGGCGCTGGCCGTCCGGTAGCGCCGCCACATCGGCAATGATGTCGGGATTTTTCACCAGCGTGAGCGTTAGGGTGTCCTGGTCGTCGGTTTTTTTCAGCTTGTGCTCGGCCGCGTTGGCGGCGCGGTAGTCGGCCACCGCTGCGCAGCCGATAAACAGCGCCGCCTGGGGCGCTAGCTCAAGCGCTGCTGTATGCATTTGTACGGCGGTTTCGACGTTGAGCCGCTCGACTCCTTGGGGAGTAGGCAAATTCACCGGGCCGCTGATTAGCGTTACTCGTGCGCCTTGCGCGGCCGCCTCGGCCGCCAGGGCATAGCCCATCTTCCCCGAGCTGTGATTCGACAGGTAGCGGACAGGGTCTAGTGCCTCCCGCGTGGGGCCAGCGGTAATCACGACATGGGGGGCGCTGGCCGAAGGGGTAATGGGCGGTGCAAAATGGCGGCTCACGGCCTCCAGAATTTCATCAGGCTCGCTCATGCGCCCTGGGCCGACGTCGCCGCAGGCCTGATCGCCCGCCGCCGGGCCAATCAGCTGCCAGCCATCGGTGGCCAGCTGTTTCACATTGCGCTGAGTGGTTGGGTGGCGCCACATGGCCTGATTCATCGCAGGGGCGATGAGGCGCGGTGCTTCAGAAGCAAGGCATAGAGTGGTCAGTAAGTCATCCGCCATGCCATGGACCAGCCGCGCGATCAAGTCGGCGGTGGCCGGGGCGATGACGATGGCATCCGCCCAGCGGGCCAGCTCGATATGCCCCATGCCAGCTTCCGCTTCAGGGTCGAGTAGCGAGGTACGCACCGGCTCGCCCGAAAGTGCCTGAAGCGTGAGTGGCGTTATAAACGCCTGGGCTCCCTCGGTCATCACTACACGAACCTCGCAGCCAGCCTGTTTTAGCAGCCGCACGATAAGGGCGCTTTTGTAGGCCGCGATGCCAGCGCTAACGCCCAGCAGCAGGCGCTTACCCGCTAGCGACGATAAGGGGGAGTGCGAAAGTGGGGCCATGGTGGGCAGTCCAGTGTGACGATCAACAAGGGGCTTACCATACCATTTGGCTGATTATTTTGGCATGCTCGGCAGATTCGCCATAATGCGAGGTATAGTGAGGCTGGTGGTCATGGCAGTGCGTTAAAAGAACCATTAGGGAGGCGTGGATGGGGATTAATCATTGGCCCGAAGGTGAGCGGCCACGGGAAAAGCTGTTGAATATGGGCGCGCAGGCGCTTTCGGATGCCGAGCTGTTAGCGATTTTTCTGCGAGTAGGCGTGCAGGGGCGCTCGGCGGTAGACTTGGCGCGGGATTTGCTGGCGAACTTTGGGGGGTTAAGGCAGTTGCTTGAGGCGGACCAAACCCAGTTCTGCTCCGCCCGTGGTCTGGGAAGTGCTAAATTTGCCCAGTTGCAGGCCACCCTAGAGCTCTCTCGACGGCATTTGGCCAGCCAACTGGCTCGTGGCAATGCCCTAACGTCGCCTGCGTTGGTGCGCCACTATTTGAGCTCACAGCTGCGTCACTTGGGGCATGAAGAGTTCGCCGTACTTTTTTTGGATACACAGCATCGAATTATTCGCTATGAATCCCTGTTTCGCGGTACCCTAGACAGCGCATCCGTTTACCCCCGCGAAGTTGCCAAGCGTGCGCTTGAGTTACACGCTGGTGCTGTCATCCTGGCCCACAATCACCCATCGGGTGTGGCTGAGCCCAGCGATGCTGATCGACGTATCACTGAACGCTTAAAAGATGCTCTTGCACTCTTTGACGTGCGGGTACTCGATCATTTTGTGGTGGGGGACGGAGAAGTGGTGTCATTTGCCGAGCGTGGCTGGCTATAGCGGTAATTTTCAGCAGCATCAGCAGCAGAAGACGTGTGCTCGACCCTTCGGTCTTTGCCCTTTTTCTAAGTAAATTGTCCAAAAAAGCGCTTTTTTGGGCTTTTTGGGCGGTTTCGCTTGCTGGTAGCTAGGTGCTCTGGTATAAAGTGCCACCTTTGAACTTGGGTTGAATAACGGATTTGGGTACAGCTAGGCGGTTAACTGCGTCGACTCCCTCCCTGCTCCGGTTTGCCCGACAGTTTTGAACAACTCGCCAAGCGGTTGGAGGCTCTCATGTCCAAAGTATGTCAGGTTACCGGCAAGCGTCCGGTAACTGGTAATAACGTTTCTCACTCCCAGCGTAAGACACGTCGTCGTTTCTTGCCGAACCTGCACACCCATCGTTTTTGGGTTGAGTCTGAAAACCGCTTCGTCAAGCTGCGCGTTTCCTCTAAAGGCATGCGCATCATCGACAAGAAAGGTATCGAGACGGTTCTGGCCGATATCCGCAAACGCGGCGACGCTATCTAAGCCAGCTTTTTGCTAAGCACTTTTGGGAGAGTTAAACCATGCGCGATAAGATCAAGCTGGTGTCTAGTGCCGGTACAGGCCACTTCTACACCACTGATAAGAACAAGCGGAACACCCCGGATAAGTTCGAATTCAAGAAATACGACCCGGTGGTCCGTAAGCACGTTATCTACAAGGAAGCCAAGATCAAGTAATCGCGATTACGATGATCGGCTTTCACCGCAGGCGAGCGCCTGTTGAAAAACCCGGCCTAAAGCCGGGTTTTTGCATGTCTGTCGTTAGCGCCTTGGCCGTTAATCGCTGTCACTGTGCTGTCATCATAGGCTTTCATCATGCCCGAACTGCCTGAAGTTGAAACCACGCGACGTGGCATCGCCCCCTATATAGAGGGGCAAGAAATTACCGAAGTGCGGGTGCGCCAGCCGCGCCTGCGGGTACCAGTGCCGGACGACTTGGCCGAACGCTTAATCGGCGCACGAGTGGGCGAGTTGGCCCGACGAGCTAAATACCTGCAGATTCCGCTAGCCACCGCTGATGGCAGTGCCACGCTGCTGTGGCACTTAGGCATGTCGGGCAGCCTGCGTATTGCCCGCCTGGGGGATTTGCCGAAAAAGCACGACCATGTGGATGTGGTGACCGCTAGCGGCTACGTGCTGCGCTACCATGACCCGCGTCGGTTTGGGTTTGTCGACTGGCAGCAGGGCGACGGCAGCCGCGATACCCGCCTTGCCCACCTTGGCCCTGAGCCGCTTAGCGATGCCTTCAACGGCCAGTGGCTCTACCGCCTGTCGCGTAATAAGCGGGTGGCAGTAAAGCCCTTTTTGATGGACAACCGTGTGGTGGTGGGTGCGGGCAATATTTATGCCGCCGAAGCGCTGTTTATGGCAGGCATCGACCCGCGCCGTGCGGCGGGGCGAATTTCCCAAGCGCGCTACGACGCGCTAGCGGCGGCCGTCAAAGAGGTGTTGGCGGCGGCCATTACCCAAGGTGGCACTACGCTGCGCGATTTTGTCAGCGGCCAAGGCGAGCCTGGTTACTTCGCCCAGCGGCTGAATGTTTACGGACGCCACGGGCAGCCTTGCCTACGCTGTGGCAGCGAGCTGAAGCGCATTACCCTGGGTCAACGTGCCAGTGTGTTTTGCCCCGGTTGCCAGCGTTAATCGCCGCCTTGGGCGGTTAACTGTTTTTATGCTTACAGTGCCTAAGTGCACTATAAGCTTGCTCTTTTGGAGATTGTTGTGACCCAACGCCTGCGCTTGAATAAAAACGCCGATCGCCGCTTAAAAGCTGGCCATCTGTGGATCTACTCCAACGAAGTCGATATCAAAGAGACGCCGCTGAAAAACTTTGCGGCGGGCGAGCCTGCGCTGGTAGAGGCGTCCAACGGTAAAACCCTGGGCGTTGCCTACGTGAACCCGCACTCGCTGATCTGCGGCCGCATCATGTCTCGCGACCCTGAAATGCGCCTGGACCGCTCGCTGTTCGTGCATCGCTTTAATCAGGCCCTAGCGCTGCGCCAGCGCCTGTTTGATCAGCCGTTTTATCGCCTGATTCATGGCGAGGGCGACCTGTTGCCTGGCCTGGTGATTGATCGTTTCGGCGATGTGCTGGTGGTGCAGCTCAACACCGCGGGTATGCAGGCACTGGCGGAAGATATCGTTGACGCCCTGGAGAAAGTGGTTAAGCCGAGTGCTATCGTCTTCCGTAACGACACCGGTGGCCGCCGCCAGGAGGGCCTGGAAGCCCACGTGGAAGTCGTCAAAGGTACGCTGCCTGACGAAGTGCTGCTGGTCGAAAATGGCGTCACCTTTGCCGTGCCGGTGCTAAACGGCCAGAAAACCGGCTGGTTCTATGATCACCGTGTGAACCGTGCTTGGCTCAACAGCCAAGTGGCCGGTAAGCGCGTGCTAGACGTATTCAGCTACGTGGGTGGCTGGGGCGTTCAGGCGGCGGCCAGCGGTGCATCAGAAGTGCTCTGCGTGGATGCATCCGGCGCGGCGCTGGAGCAAGTGGCGCGCAACGCCGAGCTGAATGGCGTTCAAGAGCAGGTGGCGATTGGTGAAGGCGATGCTTTTGAAGCCCTGGCGGCGCTAAAGGCAGATGGCGAGCAGTTCGATGTGGTGATTCTCGATCCGCCTGCGTTTATCAAAAAGCGTAAGGATATCCCCAACGGCGAGCGCGCCTACTCGCGCCTGAACCGTGAGGCGATACGCCTGCTGGGCCGCGATGGCCTGCTGCTGTCGGCATCCTGCTCCATGCACCTTGCCCCTGATCGTTTGGTCGATGTGGTGCGCGGTGCAGTGCGCCACCAAGACCGCCAAGGTCAGGTGATCTTCCAGGGCCACCAAGGGCCGGATCACCCGGTGCACCCGGCCATACCGGAGACGTCGTACTTGAAGGCGCTAGGCGTGCGCGTGTTCCGCGACTAAGCACGGCCATTAGCCGATGATGCGCACTTCCTGCCCGGCCTTAACGTTCACAACGGCAAGGTGACCTATCGTGCCGTTGCCGATGCATTTGGGCTAGAAAGCGTTGCCCCGGCCAGCATGGTGAGGTAATCCCACTGCTTTTGGACGGGCAAGAAGCCGCGAGTCGTGGCTTAATAGTGGGGTGGGATATCGTCTTCTGGACGAAAACTGCCTTGGGAGTCGCCCGCCTGGAGCGCCTGATGCTGCTCGCGTAGCCGTTCGCGCATCAAGGCGCTTAGCTGCTCCAGTTTTTCCAAGCGGCGCTCCTGCTGGGTGACCGCTTGATCCAGAGTGTCCAGCCAGTGCTCCTGATAGGCCAGCCGACTCTCCAACGATTCAAGACGTTGAGCGAGCTCAGCAGGCGATAATTCGTTTGTCATGATAACATCGTCACCTTGTGTAGTATGCTCGGTACTGTTAGGAATGGGCCTGGTAGTTCGAGTATTGTCCTTCGTCTGTTACCCATACAACAAGAGAGCTTTTATCATCTATGAACCCAAAAGTTGTTTTTCGCTGTTTCTTTATCAGTGTCTTACTCGCCGCCCCCACGCCGCTTCTTCTGGCAGGGATTGTTCATTTAACCAATGCACCTCTGGCTGAGCAGTGGTTAGCCGAAGCTGCTTTTAGCGTATATGCCGCGGTAGCCTTTGGCTGCTTTATTATGTTGTTTCTCGGCACGTTAGCGGCGGCTGCCCTGGCGCCACCAATGGTTGTGAAGGCAGATGTGGCTCGGATTAAGCCTGCGCCGCGCCAACCCCAAGCACCTGCTCCTACGGTGGAAGATGATGAAGAGGAAGATATCATCGACCCCAACGATGGCCGTGAAGAGGGGGAAGTAAAGTGGTTTAACACCAACAAAGGCTACGGCTTTATTACTCGCGATAACGGAGAAGATGTGTTTGTTCACTTCCGTGCCATTCGTGGCCGTGGCCCGCGTATGCTGGCCGAAGGCCAGATTGTTCGCTATCACGTGATTAAAAATGATCGCGGCCTGCAGGCCGATGACGTCAGCATTATTGAGTAAGCGCCCAGGCGCTGTAGTGATAAATTAGTGCTGAAAGAGAAAACCCCCGCGCTTACGGGGGTTTTTGCATTTAACGGCCTGAGTCCGGCCATTCGATGGCTTTTTCCTGGCCGCCGGGCAGCACCTGCCAAAAGCGGTCTGGGTCGTCGCCAGGGTGCCAGCCCCCCAGCGAACAGCGGACTTCCACCTGCAGCGCTTCAGCGGCGTGCTGGGCGCACTCCTGGTCGGTGTGCCACGGGGTGTGTCCGCTATCGAACCAGAGGCTGGCAAAACCATCCGCGGCGTTATCCACCAGCAGCACCGGTACGCTATCGCCCTGATACTGGCCACGGGTTTTCCACTTGCCTTTTCCTGCTGGGCTAAGGGGCGGTGCACTCAGCACGTCAGCCAGCCAGGCGTTAATGTCATCCAGCGTGACCCGCGCCAGATACACTTCGATATCCGGAAACCGCTCCATCATACGCTTACCTCGTTGGTGGTCAGTAGCGCTTGAAGGGTTGCTTCGTAGATGCGGCTCAGCGCATCCAAATCGCTAGCGCGCACGCGCTCGTTCACCTTGTGAATGGTATCGTTTAACGGGCCCAGCTCGACCACCTGTGCACCCAGTGTGGCAATGAAACGGCCATCCGAGGTGCCGCCGCTGGTAGAAAGCGCTGGGCGTTCGCCAGTCACGGCTTCCACGCCACGAATCGCCGCCTCCACTAGCTCACCTTCGGCCGTCAGGAACGGTTCGCCATTCAGCGTCCAGTCGATGTGATACTCAAGGCCGTGCTGATCCAGAATTGCCTCGGTGCGTGAGCGCAGCTCGTCATGGGTGACTTCCGTGGAGTAGCGGAAGTTGAACACCACCTCTACGTCGCCAGGAATGACGTTAGTCGCCCCTGTACCGGCACGCAGATTAGATATCTGAAAACTGGTCGCAGGGAAGAAGTCGTTGCCTGCATCCCAGTGCTCGTTGACGAGCGCATCCAGGGCGGGCATCGCTTGGTGGATCGGGTTGCGCGCTAAGTGAGGGTAGGCCACATGGCCTTGAATGCCCTTAATATGCAGCACACCGCCCAAAGAGCCACGACGACCGTTTTTGATCACATCGCCTAGGCGAGCAGTAGAGGATGGCTCGCCAACGATGCAGTAATCCAGGCGGTCATTGCGCTCGCGAAGATGTTCTACCACCGCACGGGTGCCGTCGATGGCCGGGCCTTCCTCATCGGAGGTAATCAAAAACGCAATGCGGCCGTCATGATCAGGATAGCGGGCGACAAAGCGCTCCACTGCCGTCAGCATCGCTGCCAGGCTGCCCTTCATATCAGCCGCGCCGCGCCCGCAGAGCATGCCTTGGTCGTCGATGCAGGGCTCGAAAGGCGGAAATTCCCAGTTAGTGTGTGGCCCGCTGGGCACCACGTCGGTGTGCCCCGCAAACGCCAGCACCGGGCCGTGGTGACCACGAACCGCCCAGAAATTCTTCACATCGCCAAACGGTAGCTGCTCGATATGGAAACCGAGCGCCGTTAAGCGCTCGATCATCAGGTCCTGGCAGCCTTCATCGTCGGGGGTCACCGACGCCCGGCGAAGCAGCTCAAAGGCCAGCTTCAGCGTAGGCGACAGTGAGGCAGGCTCAGTTATGGGCATGCAGCGCCTCGTTCAGCGCAATGGCGCTTTTATTGGTCAGGCACTCGATGCGGCCATTTTGTGAGTTGCGGCGCAGCAGCAGGTCGTCTTGGCCTGCCAGCTCACGGGCAGCCACGGTGTTCACTTCCTGGCCCTGGTCATCCAGCAGCGTCACCTTGGAGCCAGCGGTGATGTAGAGGCCGGCTTCCACGGTGCAGCGGTCGCCCAGCGGAATGCCGATACCGGCGTTGGCGCCGATCAGGCAGCCTTCACCCACCTTGATGATGATGTTGCCACCACCGGAGAGGGTGCCCATGGTGGAGCAGCCGCCGCCCAGGTCAGAGCCTTTGCCGACCATAACGCCTGCGGAAATGCGCCCTTCGATCATGCCGGGGCCTTCGGTGCCTGCGTTGAAGTTAACAAACCCTTCATGCATGACCGTGGTGCCTTCACCCAGGTAAGCGCCCAAGCGCACACGAGCGGTGTCGCCGATGCGGATGCCGGTGGGCACCACGTAATCGGTCATTTTGGGGAATTTGTCCACGCAGTCGACGGACAGCGTACGGCCAGCGAGGCGCGCCTTCAGGCGGCGCGTGGGCAGCTCTTCGATATCGATTGCGCCTTCGTTGGTCCAGGCGATGTTACGCAGCAGGCCGAACATGCCGGTCAGGTCCAGGCCGTGAGGCTTCACTAAGCGATGCGACAGCAGGTGCAGCTTCAGGTACACCTCAGGGGCGGTTTGCGGCGGCTGGTCGCTCTCCAGGAACATCGCCACCAGCGGGCGCTGGCTAGTGGCCAGCGACTCGGCCAGAGCGGCCTGCTCGGAGTGGCCTGCCGCTTCCAGCGCCTTGGCCAAGCGGGTGCAGTCTTCCGGTAAGAAGCTCACCGGGGCATTGCCCGCCGGTGCATCCAGGGCCTCTTTGGCAGCGGCGACCAGGCTCGCGTCCGGGTTGAGCAGCGGGGCCGGGTAGTAGATTTCCAGCCAGTCGCCCTGGGTGTTTTGGGTGCCGATTCCAAGTGCGAAGCTCAGCATAACGCGTATTCCTTAGAGGTTAGTGAGAGAAAGTGGGTGAAAGAAAGTGAGTCAGGGTTAGCCGCTTAGCTTGTCATAGTCGCCGTCACGGTAGCCGATCATGATGGTGCCGTCGTCGAGTTCCAGCAGCGGCCGCTTGAGCAGCGTGGGGTGCTGGAGCAGCAGCTGGCGCGCCGAGTTGGCATCGTAATCTTTCTCTTCGTCAGAAAGATCCCGCCAGGTTTTGCTGCGTTTGTTGATCACCTCAACCAACGGTACGCGATTCAAGATGTGCTCAAGCAGCGCCGCAGAAAGGCCATCTTTACGCAGGTCGTGGGTTTTATACATCAGCGCTTTGTCGTCCAGCGCTTTACGCGCTTTACGGCAGGTGTCGCAGTTATGAATCATGTAGAGCGTTAGCATAGAGCCTCCTTTCGTCGTCTTAAGCGGCGCGGCGCGTTAGCTGCGCTCGATCAGTTGGCGAAGGCGCTTGGCCGCTTCTAAGGTCGGCTCAAGCTCCGCCACTAACGCTAAGCGTAGCCGACCCGCGCCGGGGTTAAGGCCGTTTTGCCCTGGGCGACCCATCAAGCTGCCGGGCAGTACGCTCACGTGCTGTTCGCTGAATAGCCGCTGGGTAAAGGCGATATCGTCGCCACCCGGCACCGCAGGCCAGAGGTAGAAGCTCGCTTCCGGAGTGGGAAAATCCATCACCGGGGCAAGCACATCCGTCACCGCGCTGAATTTTTCGCGGTAGGCGTCGCGGTTGGCGCGCACGTGGACTTCGTCTTGCCAAGCGGCAATGGAGGCGTGCTGTAGTGG
>Ga0208030_1001060_pt1 | contig 17130 bp, 15 predicted proteins | sample MalvirDeepMed_M9_FD_184246 | JGI IMG/M metagenome (GOLD analysis project Ga0208030, IMG submission 184246) | Marine viral communities from the Global Malaspina Expedition - Malaspina viral metaG DeepMed_M9 (SPAdes) (version 2) | ecosystem: Environmental > Aquatic > Marine > Oceanic | place...
CAGATCCACAACATGCACAATTAGCAGATAGAGATTATCAAAGAAAATTAAAATTATTAAAAGTAGATTATGGTACACACTCTGCAGATTATATGAGAACAGATGTTGTAGGTGAAAGTATCGTATCAAACCTTGGAGGGAGAGTAGTATAATATGGAAGTTAAATCTGAAGAAAAAAATTATTTAAATGAGCATTCTAAAAATAATAAAAATGAAAAATATAAACCAATAATAGCAGGTACTGCAGGTTTAGATAAAAGTAGAATTAAACAATTAATGTTATTAAAAGAAGAAGCTGAAAGTAATCAAGACTTTGATAAAATTAAAGAAATTGATACAGAACTTTTTCAAATGAAATCTTAGTAAATTATGGCGGGGACAGATACTTCATTAATAGCCCCATACACAGCAAGTTGTGGTGGAGGCTTAATACTTAATAAGGATGTATATAATATGCAGCCTGGGGAAGCTCTACAATTAACTAATTTTGAACCATCAATAGAAGGTGGATATAGAAGAATTAATGGTACTACAAAATATAATTCTACAATAGTACCACAAGTATCTTCATCAGCTGAAAGAGTACAGATGACTGCAATATTTAATGGAATTATTGTTGTAGCAAGAGGTGGTACAGTTAGAACTGGAACAACTAGTGGATCTTGGACATCAAGAGCAACAAGTAAAGGTACAACTTATACTTATGATTTTGATAAATTTAATTATAATGGTACTAATAAAATTATAATTGCAACAGGACAAGCCGCAGCATTTACTTTAGATACAAGTTATACTGAAGATATTATAAATGCAACAGGTGGTGGAACTGCACCTACTAATCCTAAGTATGTAAAGTCATTTGCTAATCATATGTGGTATGGTGGTATGTCTGATTCTACACATAGTGTTATTTTTTCAGGATCATATACAGAAGATGATTTTGATACAGGTGGAGGTGAAATAAAAGTTGGTGATGTTGTAACAGGATTAAAAGTATTTAGGGATGAATTATTTATCTTTTGCCAAAGAAAAATTTATAAAGTAACAGGAACAAGTTCTAGTAATTTTGCGTTAGCTGAAGTTGCAAAGAACGTTGGTTCAATAGCACATCATTCTATTCAAGAGGTAAGTGGTGATTTATTATTCTTATCTGCAGATGGAATTAGAACAGTTGCTGGTACAGAAAGAATTGGTGACGTTGAACTAGGTACTGTATCAAAACAAATACAAGATAGAATTAATGATATTACATATACAAATGTTACTTCATTAGTTATTAGAGATAAATCTCAATATCGTTTATTCTATCCAACTGATGGGGCTGAAGATAGTTCTAGAGGTATTATTGCAGTAATTAAAATAAATCCTAATACAGGTCAATTAGGATACGAATATGCAGATATAAAAGGATTAAAAGTTTCTTGTTGTGATTCTGATTATATCAGTAACGTTGAAACAATAGTCTCAGGTGGGTATGATGGATATATTTATAAACAAGAATCAGGAAACGTTTGGACACGTGCTAGTGATACAGACGCATTAGATTCAACTTATAGATCTCCAGATATGACAATGGGAGATCCTGGAATAAGAAAATCAATGGAAAGAGTAAATTTAAACTGGAAGCCTGAAGGTGAAGTTAGTGCTAGTTTATATTTACAATATAATTATAATGATCGAGAAACTCCTCAACCTAGTTTAATTAGTTTATCATCTTCTGGGAGTGGGGCGTATTTCGGTACAGGAAAATTTGGAGCAGCAGTTTATGGTCAAGGAGATTTACCTATTACAAGAAATTCTGTAGAAGGATCAGGATTTGCTGTTGCAGTTAAAATAACAGATACTAGTACAAATCAACCTTGGGCAATACGAGGATTTCAACTAGAATTCGTACCAGGAGGACGAAGATAATATGGGAGCAACATACACAAGACAAAGTTCAGCAGGTATTACAGATGGTGCAGTAATTGAAGCATCAGATCTGAATAATGAATTTGATCAACTTCTTGCTGCATTTGTAGCAGCATCAGGACATACTCATGATGGTACAGCTGCAGAAGGTGGACCAGTAACAAAATTATTAGGTAATACATTAACATTTGGTGCAGCAACAGCAGGTACTGATATTACTGTAACATTTGATGGTGAAACATCAGATGGTGTTCTTTATTGGATGGAGGACGAGGATCACTTTAAATTTGCAGATGATATTGTAGTTGATAGTAGTAAAAAATTATATTTTTATGATGAAGGTGGTGAATATATATCTGGTGACGGAACAGATTTAAATCTTGTTTCAGGTGCAGATATTAATATACCTTCTAGTATAGGTTTAACTTTTGGTGATGATGGTGAAAAGATTGAAGGTGATGGTACAGATCTTACAATTACAGGAAATACTATTAATTTAACAGCTACTACTGATGTAGCACTTGCAGTAAATACTGGACTTTTACTTGCAGGAACAGAAAAAATTGAATCAGATGGAACTGATTTATCAATCACAGTTGGTGCTGGGGGTGATATAAATATTGGTTCTGATATTGGAATGACTTTCGGTGATGATGGAGAGAAAATCGAAGGAGACGGAACAGATTTAACAATTGCTTCTAGTGGAGTTTTAAATATTGCAGCAGGTGGAGCAACAAATCAAATTAAAGTTAGTGATGGTTCAATATTACCAATTACAGATAATGATATAGATTTAGGAAGTGCTTCTTATCAATTTAAAGATGCATATATTAATGGTACTTTAGAAGCAGATGCCATTACAATTGGGGGTACAGCTATTGGCTCTATTTATGGAGTAATTGCAGGAAGTTCTAGTATTGTAACAACAGGTGCATTAGATTCTGGATCAATTACTTCAGGATTTGGTGCAATAGATAATGGAACTTCAGGAATAAGAACTAACACATTTACAGCAGAAACATCAATTATTCCTGATGCTTCAGGTGGAGCGGATTTAGGTTCTGCTAGTGCTGAATGGGGTGATTTTTATATTGCTGATGATAAATATATTAATTTTGGTTCTGATCAAAATATTCTTGTAGGCTATGATGAAACAACAACTGATTCTTTAAGAATTGCAGCAACTGAAGGTGCTGGATTAGCTATTACTTTAATGGCTGATGAAGGAGATGATGCAGGAGATGAATGGAAATTAAATATTGCTGATGGTGGTACAATTACGCTTGGTAATGATATTGCTTCAGCTGGAAGTTATGTAACTCATTTAACTCTTACACCAAATTCTACAGTTACAAGTTCAAATTTAAGTTTAGCAGGTAGTTTAACACTTGGTAGTGTTGCAGCAGCAGGTTCAGATACAGATAAATTTTTAGTATTAGATGGATCTGGAAATATAGATTATCGAACAGGAACTCAAGTTCTTTCAGATATTGGTGGTGGAACAGGTACTGCAGCTTTAACAGGATCTACAGATAATACAATTGTAACAGTTACAGGAGCTAATGCTATCGCTGGTGAAGCTAATTTAACTTTTGATGGTACAGATTTCTTAGTTGCTTCTACTGGAAAAGTAGGAGTTAGAGACTCAGCTATTTATTTATATTCAAGTGCTGATGGTCAGGGAGACTTAGTAGCAGATAGTGTACTTCAGGTCACTGCCCCAACAGTTAACATTGAAGGATCAACAGCCATAACACTAGAATCAGATGCGATTACATTTGGTGAAAATGGAGATACAGATATTGCTTTAACTTTTAATGCCAATTCAGCGGATGGTGTTCTTACCTGGATGGAAGATGAAGATTATTTCCAATTCTCAGACGACATCCTGATGGCTACAACTGAAAAAGTTCAATTTAGAGACACTGGTTTATATATTTCATCAAATGCAGATGGAGATTTAGATGTAGTTTCTGATGGTACAGCAGTTGATTCAATTAATTTAGAATCAGGTGGTGGAATTACACTGGATGCAGGTACAGCTTCGAGTGGAATTATCTATGAAGACGATGGTACAGAAATGCTTCGTATACACAATTCTTCTAGTGATGTTGTTATAGAAGCTAAAGTTCAAGACAAAGATATTATATTTAAAGGTGACGATGGTGGATCAGGTGTTACAGCTTTAACATTAGACATGTCTGCAGGTGGTATAGCAACTTTTAGTGCTGCTGCTAATGTAGCTCAACAAGCAATTACTTCATCATCGAATGCTATTGCCTGGGATGCTTCTGATAAACCAAACGCATACCATATCACAACAGAAAATACGACTTTATCTGCACCAACTAATGCAGTAGAGGGTGCGTTTATTTGTATAGAAATTAATTTTAACGGAAGTCATACATTTTCGTGGAACGCAATATTTAATTTTGCCGCTGATACTGCTCCTACGACAACAGATACAGATGCAAAAACTGACATTTTTGTATTCAGATACAACGGTGCAATTTGGCAAGAAGTAGGTAGAACTTTAAACATACCAGAGAGTTAATAGGAGATAATATGTGGGGATTAGTAGAATCAGGATCAATTACAAAAATAATAAATAAACCAAAAGCTATGGTTATTGGTGATGTTCAATATTCAAGAAATATATTTTCTTCTAGATGGACTAATGCAGAAAGAGAAGCTATTGGGATTTATGAAGTAGAATTTGATAACACCAATAAAAAAGATGAGCAATGGTATACTAATACCAATCAATCCTTTGCTTTTGCTGGTGGAAAAATTACAGCAAGCTATGGCACAGCTACAGCTAAAAAACACGCAGATACTTTATGGACATCACAAGATAAAACAGATGGTAAAATACCAGAAGGTAAAGATGTAGGCGATGTTGCAGTTGAAGGATTAAAAACAAAATTAATTAGAAATATAAAAGCACAAGCTGCTGGAATATTACAAGATACAGATTGGTACATAACTAGAAAAGCAGATGCTGGAACAGCAGTACCATCATCAATCACAACTCATAGAGCAGCAGTAAGAACAAAAGCTGCTGAACAAGAAACACAAATTACAAATGCAAGTGATACACCAGCTTTAGAAACTTTATATACTTATGTAAATACAGCGGATGAAGGAGATCCAGTTGTAATGGAAAGACCATTAGGTGAACTGCCAAGATTGGAGGTTTAATGCCTTTAATACTTGGAACTAACTCCATAAAAGATACAGGCTATGATGTAGATAACTCATGTAGGTTTAATGATGGTGATAGTGCTTATATGCACAAGACATTTGGTACTGGAGGAAGTACGACTGCTTGGACTATGAGTATGTGGGTTAAAAGAGGTGTTTTAGGTACTGACCAAAGAGTTTTTTCTTGTGATGATTCCTCAGATGGTGACCCAGATAATTATTGGAGATTTAAAAGTGATGATACATTACAAGTAAATATTTATAATAGTAGTGCAATTGGTAATTTAGTTACTAATAGAAAGTTTCGTGATTGCAGTTCTTGGTATCATGTCTGCGTAATCTGGAAATCTGGTGATAGTACCTCTACAGATAGACTTCAGCTTTGGGTAAATGGAACTAGAGAAACTTCTTTTAGTGCTACTACCTTTCCATCACAAAATGCTAATTCTATAACTGCATCGCAAGTGATAGCAGTAGGAAGAAGAAATTATGCGGGTGAACAACATTTTGATGGTTATTTAGCTGAAGTAGTATTTTTAGATGGAGTTACTGCTTCTCCTGTTGATACGCTGGGAGAGTTCGATTCAGATTCTCCTACAATTTTTAAACCGAAAGATCCATCAGGATTATCATTTGGTTCAACTGGATTCTATCTTGACTTTGAAGATAGTGCTAATCTTGGCAACGATGCCAATGGTGGAACAGATTTAACAGAAGTTAATCTAGCCGCAACAGATCAAGCTACAGATACACCGACTAATAATTTTGCAACTATGAATCCTTTATCTTTACGTACCAATGCAGCAAGTGTTATAACTTTATCAGAAGGAAATTTAAAAGCTGCTGCTGGAAGTGGTAGCACAAGTTGGCTTACTAGATACGCATTTAGCAATATAGGAGTTTCTGCTGGAAAATGGTGGGTAGAAATAAAATGTGTTGATTCTGGTGCAAGTAATCAATTTTATTTAGGAATTGTAACAAATCCAGAAACTAAAACTTGGGATAGTGCTATGGGTGATCTTAGCGGTGCTTGGGGATACTATTCAAACGATGGAAGTATTTATCATTCAGGCTCACATACAGGCGGAACTAAAGTACCTTATGGAGATGGAGATTTCGTTGGTATAGCTTTAGATTGCGATAATGGAACAGTTCAATTTTATAAAGATGGTGCAGTTTCATCAGATCAAGTTACAGGATTAAGCACTACTGCTGATTGGTTTTTTGCATTAGATGGTTATGCCGCTATAGATGCAGAATTTAATTTTGGTAGTCCAATATACAGTATTTCATCAGGCAACGCAGATGATAATGGATATGGAAATTTTGAACACGCACCACCTTCAGGATTTCTTGCGTTATGCACAAAAAATTTAGGAAGTGATGGAGGTTAAATGGCAGCTTATACAACAATAGACAATCCAGAATTATATTTTCAAACAAAAATTTATACAGGGGATGGAAATACAGGAAGAAGTATTACTTTTGATAATACAGATACATCAATGCAACCTGATTTAGCATGGTTTAAAAATAGAGATGATACTGACCATTTTGGATTAGTAGATTCAGTTAGAGGAGTAACTAAAAGACTTTCATCAAATGATACTTTTGCAGAACAAACTGATGCAAATAATATTTCAGCGTTTAATTCAAATGGATTTAGTATAAGTGCATCAGGCATTGATAATATGACTAATACTTCAGGAGAAAAATATGTATTTTGGTGTTGGAAAGAATCTGCAACTGCTGGGTTTGATATAGTTGGCTATACAGGAAATGCTACTGCAAGAACAATATCACATTCACTTTCAGCAGTTCCAAAAGTAGTACTAGGCAAAAGACGATCAGATGCTTCAAATTGGTGTATGTACCATGCAAGCGTTGGAAATACTAAAGCTCTTTATCTAAATAATACCACAACAGGTGCAACATCTACAACTTTTTGGAATGATACTAACCCAACAAGTTCGGTATTTACAGTTGGTACAGATGCCGCTCTTAATGGAAATACAGATACTCAAATAGCTTATTTATTTTCAGAAAAACAAGGCTACAGCAAGTTTGGCTCATACGAAGGTAATAATAATGCAAACGGAACATTTGTTTACACAGGCTTTTCTGTGGCATTTGTCATGGTTAAAAATATAGATACAAGTGGTCCAAAGTGGGTAATACAAGATACAAAAAGAAGTCCATCTGGTGGTGGTAATCCAGCAGAAGCAAGACTTAAACCAAACGAGGCTACAGCAGAAGAAGCAGATAGTGATATTGATCTTTTAAGTAATGGTTTCAAAATAAGAAGTACAGGATCATTTACAAATGATGTAGAAACTTATGTATACATGGCTTTCGCAGAAGCACCATTCGTAAATTCAAACGGAGTACCTTGTAACGCGAGGTAAACCTTATAAATTATTAATTAAATCTTAATGGCCCGTGTTAATTTTAAGAACTTTACACCTAGAGATAAACCCAGAAAAAGACCAAGAAGACATAAAAAAAATTTAAATAAATCAGAAAAAAGAATGAGAAAAAGAAAATATAGAGGACAAGGAAGATAATGGCAAAAACACCAGATACAGTAGCACTACAAAAAGGTGCTGTAACATATACTCAACCAGAACAAACAAATACTAAAAAAGCGGTTGATTTAATGTCGACTTTGTTGTCGACTCCAACAGCTCCTACAGGTACAACTATAACACCTCAAGTACAACAAGTAGCTAGTAATGAATTAATGGGTACTTCTGGACTTACAGGTGCACTAGCAGCAGCAACACCTACAACTCCTACATCACCTACAGCTACGGCTGCAACAGCACCTACAGCTACAACAAGTACAGTACCTACTGCACAAACAGGTACACAAATGACAGCGGCTCAAGTTGGTAGTGCAATACCTACAGCTACGGCACAAGTAGGAACTTTATCACAACCAATGACAGCACAAACAGGTGCTATTACTTCTGATGCTACAGTTAAAGGTCAATTAGAATCTTTACAAACAGATGTATCTACAGCTTTAGCACAAGGTACTGCTATGCCAGTATGGGCTAGAGGAGCAGCTGAAGCAACTAAAGCAGCTATGCAAGAAAGAGGTATGGGTGCTAGTTCAATGATGGCTGAAGCATTAGCTGAAGGTATAATGAAATCTGCTATACCTATTGCTCAAGCAGATGCTGAGAATTATAAGCAGATGATATTCCAGAATTTAAATAATAGACAACAAGCTGCTGTAACAAATGCTAATGGTTATTTGCAAATGGATATGGCTAATTTATCTAATAAACAACAAACATCATTAGCTAACCTTACAACTCGACAGGCATTCTTATTATCTGATCAAGCAGCTTCAAATGCTGCAGCACAGTTTAATGCCACAAGTACCAATGAAGTAAATAAATTTTATGATAATTTAATTGGGCAAATGAATCAGCAGAATGCAACTAGAACTGATGCCATGAAACAGTTTGCAAATACTGAATCAAATAAAATTTCAGCAATAAATGCACAGAATCAAGTTGCAGTAGATAAAGCTAATACAGATAGAATTGCAGCCATTAATCAATTTAATGCAACACTAGATAATGAGAGACAGAAGTTTAATTCAGATAACCAAAGAACTATAGACCAATCAAATGTTACTTGGAGAAGAGCAATTAATACTGCTAATACTACAGCAGTAAATGCGACTAACCAATTAAATGCACAGAATTTATTAGAGTTATCTAATTATTCATTATCTAATCTATGGCAACAATGGAGAGATGAGGCATCATGGGTTAATAGTGCTTCTGAGACTGCAGCTAATAGAGCACATAATGCAGCTTTAGCAGCTTTAGAAAGAACAACAGAATTAGATGTTAAGAATGAAGATCAAAAAACAAAAATGTATGAAATGCTAGGAAGATTTGGAATAGCAATTATAAATAAACCATAGGAGGATAGATGGGATTTTGGAGTGGAGTAACTAGTGCAGTAACTGCATTTAAAGGATTTAAAGATGTGGCACAAGCAGTAGGTGGCATATTCGGAGATATTGGGGGACAACCTGGAAGAGGACCAGTACCAGATTTAGTAGGGTCAAAACCTAATTTAAGTTTTGGTGCTACAAGAATGGGTTTAATGGAAGGTGCAGGTAAACCTGGATACGCAGGAGATTTACGATTAGATAGACCAAAAGCTGACTCTGGAAGTGAATGGGTAACTTTACAACGAAATTATTTAGCTTATTTAAATATGGCTGAAGCATTTGAAGAACCAGGTAAAGTAAGAAGAGCAATTAAACTAACGGTATAATATGAAAGGACTAGATAATTTAATTCAAGAAGTAAAATTAGGAGATACTGGATATACCGAATCTCAATATAATTCATTTGATGCACCAGTACCAGGACAATCATTAACAGATACTCCAGGTAATGCGGCATGGGAACATCCTCCAACTTATGCTAAACCAGAAGATGCTATTGAATTTATTAATGATAGAATGTTAGATGAGACATCTGGTAAACGTGCATTAATGTTAATGAGTATTGGTATACCAATAGAAGCCCTAGTAAAAATAATTACATTTTCTGGATATCTTGAAGGTAAATGGACAGTTGATGTTGCTAAAATATTAGAACCATTAGTTGCTATGTTACTTGCAAAGATGGCAAAAGATGCACAGATAGATAATATTAGAATTGGTATAGGTGATCCTAAAGATTCTGAATTTATGGAAGATGCAACATTCCAAGAAATGGCAATGAAACAAGATGAAATGGGTATCCAAGAACCAATGCCTGAATTACCAGCACAGGAAGGTTTAATGACAAGACCAGATATAGGAGTATAACATGGGAATATTAAGTGATTTATTAACAGGACCTATAGGTGATGTTGGCTATGGTGCTATGGCTGAATCATATGAAAGAGCAAATAAAAAAGCAGATGATCAAGCAGTATTATTTAGAGGTTTAGGTCAAGATTTAAGAGCAGAAAGAATGGCTAATGAAAAATTATTAAACGAAAAGTTAAGTAATTTTAGATCTAGTGAATTAGATTTTTTAAGTAATGCAGGTAATTATAATACAGATTGGGCAAAATTACCAGAAGATCAATTAAAATTAATTTTTGCACCAATGGCAGAATATCTTAAGGGTGATACATTTATTGGTGAATCAAAAGATATACAAAAAAAAGTTACAGATGCATTAATACAGAGTGGTGGTATTAAAGAAGGTGATCCTTATACATCAGTTGAAGAATTTACAAATCAAACTAAAACATCAATTTCAAAACCTTTAGAATTATATTCAGGACTTGCGTGGAATACTTGGGAAAATCAAGTAGGTAATTTAGCATATAAAACTCCAGATTATAATATGGATGCAGTATCTACTAAAGGACTTAGAGTAACTGCAATGAACTTTAAACAATTTTATCCACAAATAGCTGGACTTGATAATCCTGCAGTAACTGCAGCAAGATTATCTATATTATCTCAGAATGCTAGAAATGATGCTACAGTTGATGGAGTATTTGATTCATGGAAATTTGCAGAATTAAAAATGGAAAGATTTAATGCAATAAAAGATGAACTAGATATGATGGGTGCAGCAAGATTATTTGGTCTAGATGAAAATCAATTTTTAAAATTAGTAGAATCTGGATCTCCTTCTTTAGCTGTATTAACAAGTACAGCAACAGCTTTAGCAACAATGGATCCATCAAGTCCCGAATATCAAGAAACATTAATGAGAAATAAAAATGCGTTAGCATCTCATGTACAGTTCTTATCAGATATGAGTGAAGGAATGGTTAAAAAATATCTTGATAAAGATTCTGCATTAACTACTGAACCTACAAAAATTGCAATGACAGTAATTCAAGGTAACTTTAGAAAAGATGCATTCAAAATTAATAAAGCACATAGAAATGTACTAAGTAATCCTAATTCAGTAATAGGAATATCATTAAAAGAAAATGCTGCTGCTATGAAGATACCTGGAAATGAAGGAAGAAATGCAGAACAATTTACATTTGTATCAGTACCACAAGGTTTAGATGCAGAAGGTAATGCTTTACCTATGAAATGGGTAGTAGTATCAAATACTGGTGTTACATTTGAAATGCCTAATATAGGATCAATAGCAAATGCAACTAGAAATAAATATATAAGTACTGAAGGTAATATTCCTTCAGGTGGAGTTAACTATCAAGGAATACAATTATTTCAAAAAACAGTTTCTCAAGAATATGGACAATCAGGTACATCAACTATTGATGATTTTAATGCACCAAGTGCAGAACTTAAAGCACAAGCTATTGCAGCTATTAAACTTGCAATGGAAGGTCATCTTAAATTAAATTTTGTAAGAAATGATGGGTCTGGTAAGTTTATTCAGGATTCAGGCTATGTTCAACAATTAGAAGAGGCAGGAATATTTGGTAAGACTACACGTACAGGTGAAAATATAAAATACTTTGGTCAGTAATAAATGACAACAACTACATTTAATACTAAAGAAGATTACGAAAATCTTAATAACCAACTTAAGTTCATGTTTGATTATGGACTTGATAAGGTAGATAATGCCTATGATCACTTAGGTGGTTTTACTGCAGAGAATGTATTTAAGTTTGATTTAGAAAATGATAATCCATTTGAGTTAGATTCTGAATATAGCACTAGAACACGTGGTGATAAAGGTGCAGAGTTTGGTAATGCAGCATTGTACGGTTTTCATGGAAGTGTTCAAAGTGTATACGAATTAATGGCTAGTGTACCTGGTGGTTGGGATAGATTTAGAGATTGGATGGTTGAGTTTACTGGTGCAGAACCTAATCCAGATAACTATGCAGATCATCTTAGAGATTACTTTCAATCACTTGCTAAGAAACATGATCCAGAAACAAGAGGATTAGATACACCACGAGGATATCAAGCTAAAGTTGTAGCAGGAATTGCAGCATTACCTTTAACAGTAGCACAATTTTATCCAGCAGTTCGTGGATTAAAAGCTTTAAATACATTTGGTAAAGTAGGTGCTGGTTTAGCTAAAAGAAGTTTACCTGCAGGTATAGCAGCAACTGAATTCTTAAGAGAATGGGATGATGCTAATATGTATGAACTTGGTAAAGCTACTGCGTATGGTTATGGTTTAGGTAAAGTAATTCAAATAGCTAATGGTATGCAAGTATTACCTAGAATGGCTATGTTAGGTGCAACAGGATTTTTAACTACAGGATGGAAGGCACCATTAGAAGATAGATTAGCTGCAGCTACTGTATTTGGATTAGCTGGTGGTTTAGCACCATGGGCAGAAGGTAAATCTATAACTCGTATGAGTGCAGATGCCCAATTAAGATATAAACAATTGACAGGTAAAATGCCTGGCAAAGAAGCATTATTAGAAAAAGCTGATGTAGCAAAAGCCAATTTAAATAAAGCAGAAGCAATGCTAAGTGAACATAGTAAATGGCAAACAAGATTTGATGAAATAAAAAAAGCAGAAGCAGATGGTAGAAAGTTTAAACCTTTAACTCGTGAAGAGAAAGCTAAACAAATTAAAGATCCTAATGAAGTATATAGACTTAGACAAGAGGTATTAAACTCACAAGAATTTTTATTAGCACACTATAAAGCTTTGTATACTACTAAAGAATATTCACCAGCAGTTTTAGGTGCAGATTTAAGAGGACCTAAAGAAATAAAATATGAATTAATTAATCCTGATGGTACTGCTAAATACAGAGATATGACTTCAGGTTATATAGATAAAGCTGCTGTATTTTTAAAACCAGGAAAATTTATTGGTAAAGATTATCCTCTATTTAAATGGGCTAATGATACCATAACAAGATATATTAAAAAAGCTGAGATAGATTCTAACAGATTATTATATGATACGCAATTAGTTCCTAAAGAACATGGGACAATGTTAAGAGGTAGAAAAGAAGGAGAACCATTTGAAGATTATTTAGCTAGAAATGAAAGTTTTTTAGAATCAGTTGGTGCTGTACTAACAGCACGAAGAGCATTTCTTACTCAAAAAAGCTATGGTGCTGGATTGACTAGATTTGAAATTCTAATGAATAAAGAACCTGCAAAAGCTAAACAAATTGTAGATGCATTTATTAATGTTGAAGCTAATAAAATGGCTGAAGCTAGAACAAATGGAGAAAAATTAAATACACAAAATCAAGATGGTACTTTTAAATATAAAATTACAGATGCTGAACTTGCTACAAAATATAATTTAAGTTCTGAACAAATAAGAATATTTAGAGAAATAACTAATACATTAGAATCAGTAATAGATTTTTATAATGTACAAGTACATAAATTTCAAGGTGTAAATAAAGAATTAAAAGCTGTACCTAAATTACCAAATTATTTTCCACATGTATTTCCAGATAATTTTAATACTTGGATATTGAAAAGAATACCAGATAAAAAAGGTAAACATGAAGTTGTAGCAAATATAGGAACTAATACTAGAGGAGATGGTTTAGCTTTAGAAAAAAATCTTAAAAATCATCCAGAGTTTGGTGAAAAAAATTATATATATAATACTGTTACTAAAAGAAGATACCCATATGGTGATATAAATGAAAAAGCTATATATGATTTATTAAGACAATTTGATCGTACAGGTAGAGAAAAAGAATTATCTATAATACAAAACGAATTAGCAAAAGTAAGAGGTCCTAAGTTTAGAATTAAAAGGGGCGATACTTGGAAAGTAGGTTTTAAAGGTAGTGAACTTTATATGGAAGGTAGACCTTTAACTAAAAAAATGGCACCTAATCTTGCACAAGCTAATGACTTTGCCGATGTAATTAAAAGTTATGTTCAAGGAGTTACTAGAATGGGTCATAAGATGGAAGCAGAAGCAATGATTAGAGATGTTCTTGATAATGCTCCAGCAATGGATATAGCTAATTCTAAACAAATTAAATCTGTAAGTATGCTTTATCCTAATACTACTAAAGCTGTAAAAACTTGGGTAGATAATGCAACAGGTAAAGCACAACCTGCAGAAGTATTTAAATTGGTAGACCAAATTGGCTCTAATTGGATTGGTCAATCTGGCTTATCTAATTTATTAGGTAGAGCAAACCAAATAACTTTATCATGGAAATTATTATTTGGTAATATGAGATTTATTGGTGCACAAGCAATTCAACCTTATCATATGATATTTCCAAAATTAGTTGAATTAAAATATCAAGGTATGGATGGTGGTTCTATTGCTATGGCTCAAATTAAATCATTAAGAGATTTATTTTTTCCAGATGCAGAAGTAAGAGAAGCTATTAAATATTTTAAAGAGCAAGGATTAGTAGAACCTGCTTTTTTAAAAGAATTTGCAGGAACTTCTGGTGTTTTAGATGTACCTAAAATAGAAGGTATTGGAGTATCTGCAAACTATCTTGGAAATTTTTCAAATTTAAGTAAAATATTAACTCTTAGAGATGCATCAGCAAAAGTTGAACAAGTTAGTAGATTAAATGCTGGTATTATGTTTTATAATTTTTTAAGAAGTGCTGGTCATAATCCTGCTAAATCTAAAGCAATGGCAAGATATTTAGCTGATCAATATATGGTTGAATATAATCATTTAGAAAGACCATTAATATATGGTGATGCAGGTGTAGGTACAATAGGAAAACCTTTTGGTTTATTTAAAACATTCCAACATAATTATCTAGCACAATTAGTTGAGTATGTAAATGTTTATAAGCATACAGGTCAATCTGCACCAATGGTTGCATTCTTTGCACAAATGATATTTTCTGCAGGATTATTTGGAGTTATAGGTATAGAAACAGCAGATGTTTTATTAGAAAAATTATCTCCTACTTTAGAAAAATTTACAAATAAACCTATACCAACTATAAAAGAAGCTATTGCAACTAGTTCATATCCTGATGTTATTAAACATGGTATACCTTCAGGAATGTCAGGTATAGATTTTACTACTACATTAGCTGCACCTGGAACAGATGTTACAGATTTAGTTAGTGTACCTACATTAGATATGTGGGGATTAAATCCTTTAAGACCTTGGAATGAGAGGGGTATATTACCTTCTGGTGTAAATCTTATATCAGTTATAGCTGGTACTGTACCTAATTGGAAAAAAGGTGATCTAGAAAGAAAACAAGCAGTTGTACAATTTTTAAAAACAACAGCACCTACTTCATTACACTTTGCAATCGAACAATATTACAATGGATTACCTGTAGGTTATGATTTTATAAATACAGATATGTTACCATTTATTGATCCTGATGCATTTGAAGCATATAAAGATGGACCAGTAAGAGATCCATTTAAAAAAGGTAGAGGTATATATAAACGAGATGCTAAAGATTGGTTAGCTAGAAAAATGGCTGCATATACAATTGAAGAAAGAGAAGCAACTAAATTAATGTATATAGCAACAAGAGTTAAATCAGATTTAAAAGCTAGTTTAGATACTATACTTACAACTTCAGCACATCATTTTATGAGAGATGGATTTATACCAGAAGTATATTTTAATGAAGCTTATAAATACGGTGAAGATCCTAAGAGTTTCATAGATAAAGTTCTTAATAGAATTGAACTTCAACAATCTGATTTTTTAACAAGAGCATTAAAACAAACTGATAGCAAAGGTCATATAGAAAGATTAAGAGAGATAAGAGAAATTATTGAATCTAAATATATGTATAGAAATTAAAATGAAACAGCCAAAAACAACCAGCGAACATATCATAGCATTATATGGATATATCAAAGGTTTGAAGACGGCTATAACTAATATAAAAAATAATGATTTAAAACATATGCATAAAGACATTGATGAATTACATAATAAAGTAGATAGACTACTATATTGGATTCTAGGTGGACTTGGTGCAACAATAGCAACATTAGTAGGACTAATTAAATAATGGCAAAGAGAGAGACAACAGATACAATAGTAATTCACTGTACACAAACACCTCCTGGTATGGATGTTGATGTAGATAAAGTAACACAATGGCATAAAGAGAGAGGGTTTGATACGATAGGGTATCACTATCTAATTAAAAGAGATGGAACATTACAAGAAGGAAGACAACAGGACGAAGTAGGTGCCCATGCAGTAGCAGTTAATGGGACATCTGTAGGTGTTGCAATGGTTGGTGGTGGAACACCAAATATGGGATGGGAAGATAACTTTGCACCTATACAATTTGAAACATTAAAAACAATTATAATGAAATTAAAAAAAGACTATGAGATAGAAAAAGTAATAGGTCACTATCAAGTTGATGATAAAAAAGAATGTCCATCATTTGATGTACCAAAATGGTTAGAAAAAAATAATGTATAAATGAGTACCATTGGAAAATCCTTTGGATTATTTAAAACATTTCAACGTAACTATAAGGAGATAATCATGGAAACAGTTAAAAGATATATTAAAATGGCACAGGATAACAAGAAGATTGTTATGGCTGGTGTTGTTGTACTTATTTTAATTATTGCACTAGTTAATTAATACAGAATTATTATCATATGATAATGATACATCAATGCTAAAATAGGTTGATGTTCAATCTTGCTTAAATAAGGAGGTTATTATGACAAGATATGATTTAATGGACTTTGATCCATTTAGAAATTATACAATAGGATTTGATAGAATATTTGATTCTCTATTGGAGGTTTCAAAACTAAATACTTCAAACTTTCCACCATATAATATAAGAAAGTTAGAGGATGGTAAATATCAGGTTGAGTTAGCTTTAGCTGGTTTTACTAAGAAGGATATTCAGGTTGAATTAAAAGAAGGAACTTTAAGTATCTCTGCAAAAAGAGAAGAAAAAGATTCAGATAATTTAGTTCATCAGGGTATTGCTTCAAGAAGTGTACTTAGAAAATTTTCTTTATCGGAATACATGGAAATAGAGGATGCTGATTTTAAAGATGGCATGCTTAAAATTAAATGTTTTGAAAATATTCCTGAAGAAAAGAAACCTAAAATA
>Ga0208030_1001062_pt1 | contig 17093 bp, 13 predicted proteins | sample MalvirDeepMed_M9_FD_184246 | JGI IMG/M metagenome (GOLD analysis project Ga0208030, IMG submission 184246) | Marine viral communities from the Global Malaspina Expedition - Malaspina viral metaG DeepMed_M9 (SPAdes) (version 2) | ecosystem: Environmental > Aquatic > Marine > Oceanic | place...
GTGCCTTGCTGGTGAGGTGCATGGCCATGGCCCTGGTAGTACTTACTTCCTTGCCACAGCCGCATACCAGTTGTTCAGTCGTTGTCATAAGCCTCCTTGGTTACCACCGCAGAGTATAGCCACCGGAGCCACCAGGGTGCCTTCCTCATGGAACCTACCTGGTGTTTGAGGATAGCATCCACATTCGCCTGGAGGAAGGGAGAACTGCTATCCCGCACCGGACCCTGCCTGGCAGGGGGATCGGGCTGGGGGACCAGTTGACTCGTGATGTTGTGCAGCTTTGCCAGCTTGACAGGGGTCAACCAGAAATCAGCCCTGGGTGGACGAGATGGGTTGGCCCCTTCCTCACGGACGCTGAAGCCAACCTGCCCGCACACCAAATCCGCATGGACACAGGTATTGCCACCCAGGTCCACTCGGATGTATTTCGTACCCACCAAGGTTAGACAACCAAGCAGCCCAGGTTCAGACCTAGTATCTGCTGTTCGCCGGAACCCACACCATCGGGGTCTATCAGGATGGCGAAGTTACGACCTGGCCCCTGAAGGCCTGCGTCAAGCATAGCGGAGACATCGAATGTCACCAGTAGGTTGTCGGCAGGGGTTGTCTCAGAGGTACTGGCCGTGATAGCTGTGCCGGTGTCCTGAGCGTTGGATGCGTTGTCGTAACCCGCTGCAACGGTGAAGTCATAGTCCACAGCGGAACCCGCCGTGTTGTTGGTTACGACCCTGGCCATCTCCAGCTCAACGAAGTTGTCTGGGAAACGTCCTACCACATAGGCAGTCTCGGAGGCGGCATCCAGTCCAGGTCCAGGCCACCCGTCCGTCACCACACCCAGACCAGGTTCGCCGGAAGTGTCATAGGCACTCACAGGGAAGAACTGGTTCTGGTAGCTTGGCATACGAACATTGACCCTAACCGTAGAGGTGGATACAGCGAATCCAACGACCTGCTTCAGTGCAGCATTGGTCGTCGGGATAGTAGCTGTGATGTCACCAGCGGTCTCCGATAGATACATAGCAGCTCCCTGGGTATAGGGGGCATCTATATCAACCAGTACACCACCGGTACAGAGTACGCCTACATCGCCGGAAGCGTAGGTGTTGACCGCTATAGCTTCAGCGAAGGACGTGTGAGCGGATGCGTCTGCGAGTTCCCAGTCGGTGCCGTCGAAGTAAACCATATCCCCAGCGGTTACCGCCGTGGAACCTATGGTCGCAGAGAACACATCTTGAGCGTGTCTGACATAAGGATCAGCCATCGGATTCTCCTATCATCGAATTACGGAACTATGCTCAACAGGAGGGATGTCCGTTTATGCTGCCGAGTCTATACCAGCGAGAGCGGCGCAGGACTTGGCCGAGTACACCACGGCGTTCAGATAGACCGCCATACGGTAGACATCCTCGTTCTTGTCGAACTTGGTGCCCAGCCGTTGCACGTCGGGTTCAAGTACCGCTCCGTTGTGGATGACCGTCCAGCCCTGTTTCTCCTCGCCCGTCTTGATAGCGTAGATGGTGGTAGCGGAGGAGGATGCCCAGCCGCCGGAGTTCTCATAGGTCTCGCTGTTGGTTATGTAGTCGTTGATGACCACCGGGATGTTGTTGTAAAGGATGTACTGGTGTCCAAACATCTCAGCGGAATTGAGTACCACGCCGCTACCGGTGGCACGGGCCAGGGCGGTGAGCTTGCGGCGCATGGTCTTGTTCATCATGAGGAAGTCGGGCTTGCCCTGCTCCACCATGTCTATCATGGCATCTAGGCGGTCAAGGGTAAGCTCGGTCTCGTCGCCAGCGATGGTGGAGGGCGTCGAGCCGTCGTCCATCATGAGCAGGCGGGTGTCGCTGATGAGCAAGGATGTGAGTCCTTCCGGCTCGGTGGATACGGAGCCGGAGTTGCCGGTGACGAGCAGGTCCTCCAGTTTCCTGGAAACGGACTTGGCCATCTTCGCAAGAAGCACGGCTTCCTGGGACTGTACGTTGTCCACCGTCTGGATAGCGAACCTGTCGAGAGGGTGCTGGATGCCTACCGTGGTCAGGGACACCGTCTTCTTGGTGTAGGTCGGCTCGGTGTCGGACCAGGTATCGCCTACCTGGTGGGTGGCTGCGGCTCCCAGTGTACTCTCACGGTTATAGACCAGGGAGTTGCCGGAGAATGAACGGAACTGTAAGAAGGGGGCCAGTTCAGATGCCGTGATGATGTTGTCGAAGACACCAGCAATGACATCGTCGTTGGCCAACTTCTGATACTCAGACAGAGTTGGCATATCGGTCTCCTAGAGTCTGTTTTGTCTAATCCTCAGACCCCTCTCTATGAGGGCGGCACCGTGGAGTTCCTCGCTACCGCCAGCTATGGCAGAACCTGTGTCAAGGTCATTGATACCGTGCTGCTCGAGGGCCTTCTTGGCCGCTAGTTTGGCCTCCTCTCGGAGGGCCTTCTTCTCGACCTCGGCGCTGTTCCTCTCCTGCTGGTTGACCATGCGCTGGGCTTCTATCTGGGCGTCATACACACCATCATAGTTGCCCTGCTGCGCCTGTTGCCAGGCGGTCTGCCACTGGGCCTGAATCTTGGTGGCGTCCTCCTCGCTTATGAGGAGATTGCCTTCTTCATCCTGTACAGTGGATAGGAGACGGGCCTGTTCCCGCTCATACCTGGCGTTCCAGGCACGGTCTGCCTGGCTGCGGGCTGTTTCCTGGTTTATCTGACTTATCTGCGCCTGGAAGTCTTCACCACTGCCACCAGTGACATACTGGTCCATGGTGGCGGTGAGTACCTTCCGCATAGCAGATAGCTCGTCCTTGAAACCAGCTAGTTCTGCGTCCCTATCCGTTTCTCTCCGGCGCTGTCCGTCCCTGGATTTCTGGTCATTCTGTAGCTTCTCGACCAGAGCCTCCAGCTCCTCGGTCCTCGCCTTGTAATCGGGTTCTTCCTGGGGTTCTTCCTGGGGGGCCTCCCCCGATGGTTCCTGTTCAGTGGTCTCTACCTGTTCTTGCATGATGCTCCTTTATGGGAGGGATCACAGCTCGATGGTATACATAAGATGATTCAAAAGTCTACGGGGTGCTACTGGTTTAGCTGATTCATGATAGCTTCCCACTGGGCATCTATACCCTCCTCACTCTTTGCGCTGCTACCTATCTCATTGTCTATGTAAGCCCTATCGGTCTCAGCAGCATCTTCGTAGACAGGGAACCCAGGAGGTTGGTTTGGGGTACGCATCCATTCTCGGATACCAGTTACCCTACCCTCATAATCGGTGATGATGTCACTGCCTGCCTCGGAAGCTAATCCCCGCCATAGCCTCTGAAGATGTAAGCTGTCTTTGCTCTTCGCCTGGATGAAACGGGCTAGTATCGCCTTCTCCTGGTCGGTGTAGTCAGCGCTCTGGTAGAAAGAATCCTCCACCAGGTCAGACTGTCGCCATAGAGGTCGTAGTATCTCTCTGTTCTGCCGTAGCTGCCTCTCACCCTCAGTGGCGTTCCTTCCAATCTCGAACCTTACCTGGGACATCATGTCGGGGCCATAATCTGGATCAGCGGCCCATCTGTCTTCCAGCTCGGCCAGCATACGATCCTGCTCGTCGAAGTCACGTCGGCCCAGTGCATCGTCCAGGTCGGGGTTCTCCATCACTTTCATGAAATCATCAATAGCCCTTCCTAGAGCAGCTTCCGGTGGGGAGGTACGCTCCAGGGAAGCCATGAGGCTTTCGTATTCATTCTCAAGACTCTGGACCTTTGTGGCGTACTCCTTGTATATCTGACTTACCGCACGGCGGTAAACACGGTTGGGCTTCCGTCCCGCTTCCTCCCAGGCCTGCTCTAAGGCGTCCGTGCGGGTCTCCTTCAACTCATCTTTCTCGTCGGCGTAGGACCTGAACTCATCCCCCCGCTCTCTCTGGCGGTCCTCCCTCTCTTCGGTGAGGCGCTGGATGGTGGGGTCATCATCTATGAACCTCAGTACATCGGCGGGTAGTTTGTAAGGGTTGAACGTCCATATGCCCTCATTAAGCACTTCCTCGATGAGGTCTATCTCAGTGTCGGAACGCTTAATAACGTCTGGTTCTCTCTGTCCAGGGACGTGTATCTCCTTGTAGTCGAAGCCACCTGTGGAGAGGAGCCTCTGGCCACGGTACTGCCTCTGTTCATTGCGCTGTTCAGTCAGGGACATGGGACTGCTTTTGCCACCATGGGCCTCAAACCCTATAAGTTCTATGGACCGGCCAACCGCACTCCCTATGTCATTATCCGATAGGTTCTTCGCTATGCCCTTGGCTCCTTCATGAACCTGGTCCTCTATGAACGGCACGAAGTTCTCGGCCAGCCTACCCATCACCTTCATCCAATCGGTGCTTTCACCCCGAGTTCCTACTGGCTTACCCATGGCATCGCTGCCGGTCCAGAAGTCCCAGATGTTAGCTACCGTACCGGAGGACATACTCCTCATAGCCTTATGGGGTCCACCCTCTTCAGTGACCAGGGCTGAAGTTATCATCATACCAACCAGGCTATCCCAGGTGCCAAAGAGGGATATGTTTGAACCCCATGGAGTCAGGATACGCATGAAGTTGGGATTCCTCACCCAGTGTTCACCCTTAGTACCTTCCCTGACCTTGACTACAGGCCTGTGGTCAGTCTCATTGCCCATGGCGTAGTTAGCACCAAAGGTCAAAGAGGTGCCGATGGCGATCATCTTGATCATGGACTTAGCTGCCATGCGTTTCTCGAGAGAAGCGGTGGTGAGCTTGCCTAGAGGTCCACCCCTCTGTGGGCCATACGGACCTCTCCAGCCAGTGACCACGGATGGAGTACCCATGATGGCACGGGCGAGGGTATCGAAGCGGGACTGGAGGAAGCGAGGAGCAAACACCAGTAGGTCACCTAGATCGCCACCTGTCCGTCCCTTAGACCAGCCGGTTGCCCCATTTATGGCATTGGCTATCTTCTCCAGGTCACCACGCTGGCTCAGTTCTTCCAGGGTGTGGTGCTTCAACATACCTTCCAGGTAGTCGTCTGCCCATTCCAGCCTGGCCATATCACCACCAACACCGAAAGCACGGTTAGCCTGCTTCACCCCAGGGAGTTGACCTATACCGAATCCCCTTCCAAATGCGAACTCTGTATCGCTACCATTTATGACTAATCCGTTAGCCGCCCACTGACTGGAAGTGAGGTGGCCATGTTCAGCCGCCTTATCGTCGAAGTGGTAGAAGAAGGCATCTGCGGCACTTTCACCTCTGCCCTCCACGATACCCACCTTCTGTGAGCCTGGTATACCCCAGAGCTGCCATGTGAACCTGGCTACCCGCTGCCAGGCCCTGGGGTTGTCGTAGAACCTCAGCAGCATCTGTACAAACATCAGGGAGTTGTCCAGCGTAGCCCTAGCTCCCCTGTAGAGGGAGTTGAATCTGTCGTAGAAGGCCTTCGGGTTTGGACCTGCTATACCTGGCTCTCTCTGTATGTACTTGCGGGCCGCATTGGCCATGGCATCGGGCCAGTAGTAACCTCCTAATCCAGGTAGGGGTATGATAGCGTTGCCTTCTGGGGGTTTGGTAGACCCCTGGACCGCAGACTTCCATACATCCTTGAACTCGGCCAGCTCCTTCTCACGCTCCATAAGGGTGTCAGCGAGTTTGGCCTTAGACCACTCATTCTTCAGAACCCTGACCTCGGCATCAGATAGCTGCTTACCGGATAGAGTTAGCTCTCGGTTGAGTATCTTCGTGATCCTGCGCTCCTCCAGTCGCAGCAGGCTGATGTCCCGCTCGAGTTTGCCCACCATGTGCTGGCGTCTTATCTGCGCCTTGAGTGCGTTCCTATGGCTTCTAGCTTCAAACTTAGCTTCTGCCTGAGCAATGCGGGCGACATCTATATCTCCCTCCATATCCTCAACCCGCTTAGACATGAACTCGACCTCTTCCACCAGGTCATCCGTCAGCGAGGAAAGCTCGTCTATCTCCTGCATCTTGCGGGATAGTACAGCGGCAGTGGTGTTGCCTACGGTTCGAGCTGGGTCATTGGTTGCCACCTGCTCCAGTACGTTAGGCCACAGGTGCATATTGTCGTTCCCGGCAAGGTTGCTCACCTCGATTATCAGACGGTCTATCTTCTGTAGGGAGCGGCCTAGTTTCAACTCTTTCTTGGTGGAGAGTCGGCGTTCTGACCTGAAGGGTCCTATGTGGGAGGAGATGAAATCCCTTGCATCCTGAGCGGTCTTCAGGGCACCTTCCCAAGCACTTATCACCTCCCTTATCTCCCATTCATCAGGGAGTAGGGTACGGTCTCGCATCAGCAGGTTCCTTTCGGCTCTTCCCAAGCGGGAACCCGCTTCTCCAAGTCTGGATGCGCTGCGGGCTGTCTGCCGGTCCAACTGAACCTGTATACGTTTCAACTCGGCATCTAGTACCGGGGACTGACCATATAGTCTCTTCAGGGAGTTCCTGGTGGACTGTACCCTGCGGTTGAGGTTATTCCATTGCTGCCTTACAGGCTTACTTATCTGGTCCGATAGCTGACTGCCCATAAGGATACCAGTGTCGGGGTCTATCAGGGAGCGGAGGAAGTTAGCAGAGTGGGCATCTACTATATCCTGACCCACCTGCTCAGTGTATGACCTGAGTGCCTCACGGATATGGGGGTAACGGTACTGCTTGATAGCGCCGTCTGAGTCTGCTACACCCTGTATACCTTCGGACATGGATGCTATCTTGTCGAACTTACGGTGGGATACCTGTCCTCTGTAGGCACTCCCCAGGGATACTTTCTTCTCTGGCCGAAACATGGGATGTACACGGACAGGGCCTATCTGCGGGGCATCTCTGACCAGGGTAGCATCGCCTCTATGCAGGTAGAATCCACCAGGCACCTTGGTATTGCCTGAATCCAACTGGATGTCTGAGCGCACGGCGGTAACAGGCATCTCTGCATCTTCCAGTATCTCGTCATACCGCTGTGAATACTCCCTGAGTTCCTCCATGACCTTCCGCTGTTCTACAGTAAGTTCATCCCAGTAGCGTGGGAGTCGGGCGGCAAGGTCCTGGATGGTAGGAGCGAATCCTATTATATCCTCATCGGTACTTCGCCTGAGCCTTTGCCTCAAGGATTCCTGCTCGGGGAAGTCATCTATCATCCTGGCCAGGGACTTGATCTGGCCAAACTCGTTCATGTCGAAGTTGGACTCTACACGGTAAGAGAGGCCACGGGATTCCGCAGCGGCAACACGCCTGACCTGTAGCATACTCTCAGACCTGAGACGCCCAACAGAGGTGCCGTAGGGGTCCTCTGGGATGACGTTACGGAAAGGCGCACCTATGGTGACCTGAACGAACCTTGCCATCTTCTCGACGGGGGTGAGTCCTGCTACAGCGGGTTTGATATTGAAGTGCTTACCCCCCAGTACGGGGGGTTTGACCATGACGTTATCAGGAGAGATTATCTCGGCTACACCGCCACCACGGATAACTCCAGGTTGGAAGCCTGGGATGATACCTTCGCCGGATGTAACACGCCTTCCTCGGGCAGCGGCTGCTTCCGGTACCTTCTCCATCCATGGGCCGGAGAAGAATGGGTCTGACTTCTCACCTGCTGTCCTGGGGGCACGGAACAGGGTAGTACCTGGTAGTCTTCTTACACCAGCACCTCCTACCTTGACCAGGCCACCACTAGCCGCTCTGACGGCCCCACGGACGAGTCCACCTGATACTGCCTCCAGGGGGTCTAACGCTATCTCTATACCTAGTTTGACAGGCTCGACAACGTACCAGGGTAGTATCTTCTCCTCTTCCGCTATACGCATATGGCGGTTAGGGGATATGATCCTGGATTCTCTCTCTCCCGTATTGGGGTTTATAACGAACTCACGCTCGAATCCTTCCTCGTCGTAGATACCAGCAGACCCTGTCATCTCATTGATACGGGTCTCAAGTTCCTGCTCACCTGGTATGAGTGTTTGAGCCTTGTGTATCAGCTCGTAGGCAAGGCCCGATATAGTGGCATCGTAGTGTTCAAAACTCCCACCTGTCATCCTGGGGGTGAGTCCCTGAGCTTCCCTCTCCAGGTTCTCCACATAGTTGGTCTGGTTGTAGGGTGACTCCAATTCCTTGGCGAAGCTGACAACCTCTTCTACTTCCTGCCTTCGCCTCTCTCTATCGGCTGAGGTGTCTACTATACCGGCAGCTCTTGCTGCCTCCTGTACACGGGGGGCATATCCAGCCCAGGGGTCCTGGACCGTAGGCTCGTAGGGTAACTGGGTATAGCCTTCAGTCGCCCCTATCACCCTCCTCCACAGTGGGTCCTGCTCCTGGGTAGGAGTGGGTCTGGGAACAGCTCCCCTGCCAACCGTGGGTGGAGGAGCTGCCGGAGGCTGTACCACGTTGGTAGGACCGAAGCCGAGGTCCTGTACGTCGGGTATCAGCTTCTTCTTGGCACGGCTCTGTATAGGAAGGTCGAAACCCATCAGCGTATACCTCTGCGGCTAAGTGGCAGGATGCGGGCGGTAGGCTGACGCCTTCCACCTGGTATGGGTAGTCTAAGTTCCTGCTCGAATGACCTGGGCGGGATGCCTGCCTGGGAGGCCAGGTCCATGAATATGTCCCTGGACTCGGGCGTTATGTTCTGGAAGGCCTGTGCGGATGGGAGGGTTAGTCCTGCCGCACGGGATAGGTAGCCTCGGGGCTGGGATATGGCACGACCTGACTGGAGTTGGCGTAGGCCCAGGGGTAGTTGCTGGAAGACTATGCCGCCGCTCTGGTAGCCCCTGGTGCCGTTGGCCTTGGCCCTCGCTACCTCGGCCTGGTTGAGGCCTTTGATGGGCAGTACGAAGGTTCCTGGTGGGAGGTCTACCAGTTCGGGGCCTTCCTCGCCTACTATCTCGAGGTTGTTGCCCTGGGTTAGACCGCCTTGAGCAAATCCTCGTATCGGACCGCCACCCGCCGAATATCCTACTGGTCCTACACCAGGTATAGGTTCGTTAGAGGGGGTGATACCAGTATCAACCTGGCTCCTATCAATAGAGCCAGGTGACGCATTGATTGTAGGAATACCCTTTGTTATCTGTGTAGTACCTTCTACCTGACTCATAGGGCTATACGCACTGACAATGTTTAGACCGGTACCGCTCTCTACAGGAGTGTGGCCAGGTAGGTTACCGCCTAAGAAGTCAGAAGGGCTGTCAACCCCCTGACTGAGAACCGTTCCAGGAGAAAAGTTTAGACCTGACTCAGTAAGGGCGGCTTGTTTAGTGGCGGCAGCAGCGGTTCCTGCTTCCATATCAAGCCGCTGATCCCTATTGATGACGGTCTGGGGGCTGAGTAGATCATCTGAACGCAGACCGGCAGTTACAGCGTCTAATGCCTCCTTCATGCTGCCACCACGACCAAGTACCCTGTTGAACTCAACAGCGCCTTTCTTAGTCATTATGCCTAAGTCGGAACCGTGAGATATATCCCGTGTTATACCCAGCCTACTGGCTTCGTTGGCTACCCACTGTCCGATGGGTATGTTCCTGGTTTTGCCTCTGGCGTCTGTCCAGGGTACTCCTGTAGGCGCAGCGTGTGGTTTATCACCCCGGTAGTCTCTATCTCCATCTGGTATTCGAGTGTCAGCCGCTACACCTGTTGTCGTATCCCGTTGCTGTCCAGGAGATGGAAGGGGTGGAGCTTCTAGGGCCTCGGCCAGCTTCCTGTTACTCTCAGCCAGCTTCTGGGCAGACTTCTCCATAGCAGCCTGCCACTCACCCTGCTCGGTAGCTCTTTGAGTCTCTAACTTGGTCATCCGCAGTTCAAAGTTAGCCTGTTGCTGGGTACTAGCAGCCTGCATCTGAGCGTTCTGTTGTTCAAGCTCATCCGTTAGTGGACTACGACCCTCCTGGTACCGCTGGGTGAACTGCTGTTGTTCGGCGGCTGTAGGGGGACGGCCAGCTCTTAGGCGTTGCTGGAAGGTGTTGTACTCCTTCACCAGGAAGTCTGGAGCGGGGCCTATGCGCTGTACTGTGCCTGGGGGAGGCGGGGCTACGGGTGTCTCGCCTCGGGCTATGGACGATATGAGTTGCTGGTCGGCTGGAGAGCGGGCGAAGGCTACAGCAGCCTGGAAGGCCTCCATGGCGGTGGGGCGTTGGACGAAGTCCTGGAAGGCCATAGCCTTGTCGAAGTCGCCGTCCACCAGGGCCTGGGTTATGATCTGGTCCATGGTTGGGGGCGCTATCTGGGATACGGCACCTGTCTGCTGTTGGAGCAGGCGTTGCTCCACGCCGTACATATCGCCTGCGGATACTATGCCTGGGTCGAACTGGGGTTTCAGTTCCGTCCAATCACCAGCCCTCTGCTGTAAGAACTCCCTATCTCCGGCCTGTATCACGCCAGGCTGGTAGACGGGGTCCTCTAACTCGATACTGCCATCAGGCTGCTTGACTACCCACTGCTGCATCTGCGAGTCGAAGTAGGTCTTGGCAGACTCTGGCATGATAGAGAACGAACCTGGAGATGTCTCAAGGAACCAGGAATCCCCTCTCTTCTGGGGTGTTCCTAGTTGGAACTGGTCTAGGGATATGTCCTCGCTCGAGCCATCGGTGTAGACGACATGGGCACCTGAAGCGGTGCGGAAGGTGTTCTGTACCTTCTTACCTTCGTTGGGCAGGAAGAACTGACCTACCTGGTCCCCTACCTTATGTAGTACCAGGGTCCCTTCACTACTACCATCGGCTCCCTTTATGTCTACCGTGTGTGTGTCAGCGGCTTCAATATCGGCAGTGGCTTCTTTCAGGGCCGGATAGAACCACTGTTCGCCGTCTACCACCTGGGTGCGTACATCTACCCTGCCATCGGGTATGCCAAGCGCTCGGCCTTTGTTAAGCGCCTGAACGTAGGTCTTCTGAAGGGAGGGGTCTTTGTCCTTCTCGTAGCTGTAGGTGCTTATCACCTTGCCGTTGGATAATACGGTGCCCGTGATCCTATCAGGGTTACCAGGTGACGGCTTCTCTACGAGTTCTATACTCTCTGAGGTAACACCCTTTGACTCTTGGAAGGAGAATGGGATGCCGCCTCGACTCAACTCGAGGTATTCCTTACCTTCTATGGTCTGTATCTTATGTGTTACGTCCCCTACTGCACCTCGGGCACGGCGCACCTCATCTTGGCTTCGTATGCGGTAGCTCCATTCCCTTTGGATGTCCCCATTAACTTCCCTATCAACCGGGACAAGTTCTATCTCGTCCTTATCGAAGCCTGCAACCTTAGCCGCCGAGTACACATAGCCGGGATATTCCCAGCTCTTCACAATGTCTGCGTCTTTTTTCTGGCCAAGACCGGGGAGAACAATGACCTGGTTTCTAGCGTCCTCTTGTGTGAACACCTGTTGTTCCCCTGATACTTCTCGAAGTCCCTCCTGAGCAGCCTTACCAGCAATATCCCTATTGGCTACAGCTTCACTTGGCCACTCTTCTGTTTCTCCCTTAACGTCCCTGTGTAACTTGGTTGAGGCTATGTTGTTACCGTGTACCTTGGTTGATTCATGTACAAGGTATCCAGGGTGCCTATGCCATGTGGCCATCAGAGTCACCCCCTTGCATGGCCTTTATCATGGCCTCGGTGCCGTGCTGGTCTATGTACTGCTGGCGCTCGAAGCTGCTCATGTTCTGGAAGCGGTTCCTGGCGGTCTGGCGCTTGGCTACACGCTCGTGCATGAAGGGTACGCCCACAGGCTTGGTCTTCCGCATCTCGCTGAGTTGCTCCTTGAGTAGTAGTACGGCGTCGGTGAACTCGTTGGTCTTGCTCATCCGGCTAGATTCCCTCCTGTTCGGCCTGGGGCCATGGTGTTGGGGGTCAGTCCCTGTCGGAGTTGGGAGGCTGCGGCGGGTGCGCCACCAGTCTGCCCCATGGATTGCTCCATAGGCATACCGTCTGGCCCAAGTAAACCGGTAGCGCCGCCAGCGGCCCCGCCGCCCTGCCCTCCTCCCTGAGACATGGCTATAGCTCTTTCGACGAGGGCTTCTATGCCCTCTTCCCTCGCTACCTCGAGGGCCATCGCCTGGTGGATCATGGGGTTCTTACGTACCCAGTCCATGAGCAGGCGCTTGCGCTCACCGGATGCGTCTTCCAGGTGGGCGTCGGCAGACCAGTAGGTCTCCATGGACTTGAGACCTGCGGCAACCTCCTGGAGTCCCAGTTGGCGCTGTTGCAGTTGGAGTACGGGGTCAACCAGGTCGAAGCTGATGTTGACCGAGTAGTCGGATTCTATATAGGAAGGGCGTATGCGCTTGCCCCTTACTGTCAGGTCCAGGTCCAGCAGGTCGATGAGCTGGAGTATCTGGGACGAGGCTACGGTGGCCAGGTGTTCCAGTTGGCGGGCTACAGATACGAACTTGCGGCCCGCTGCCGTGGAGAGTATGGCCTGTTGGCCTACCGTGGAGACGCCCTGCTCACGGACCCCTGCCAGGGCACGGGAGAAGGTGCCTTCCTCTATGTCTCGGGACAGCCACTCCTCGGTGGCGAACATCCAGCGGGGGAGCTGGGGTATGTCCATGCGCCAGACATCACCCCTGTCGGACATCTCTATTATGTCACCCTGGTCGAGCTGATCACGGAGTTCCTCGGCCCCCATGCGTGTGCCGATGGGGTTGAAGGTGGCGTCCATGAGGGCGTTGTGTCGGCCCGATACAGCCTGCGCCTGGGCACGGACATCGGATATGACGGAGTCGAGTATTCCCACGGCCAGGTTGGCGGGGTCTATCCTGTCGGAGTTGGTGGGTTCCTGCCCGAAACCGGCATAGGCGTGGGAGTAGGGTACGAAGCCCCAGGTGTTCTTCTCCGTGAAGAGTAGTCGCTTCATGGTGCGGTACTCACGTCCGGTGCCTGTGACGTAGCCGGATACCATCATGGCATGCCAGCACTCGGTCCAGTACTCGTCGGTGAGGATAAGCTCGAAGGGCCGGTTGTTGCGTACCTCCCACACGTCCACTGGGCGTCCCCTGCCCTTGCGGGACACGGTGAGTTCGTGGAGGTCCTGTGAGAAACGGCGGGCGTGTCGTATGGCTATGCGGGGGCGCTTCTCCCAGGGGTCCAGTAGTATGCGGGCTGGGTGGGGCGCACGGGTGCGGAACGGCATGGCGGTGCGCCGGTAGTGTTCGTGGAGTCGCAGGTTGGTGCGGTAGTCCTCTTCCGAGTCGCCATTGCGGGAAGGCTCGTCTGCACGGCGCTGTAGGACGTTGGAGTCCAGGCCGAGTTCGTGTATGGCGTAGCCCAGGTGTACCAGGTTCTTGCCCTCCTGCTTCCAGGTGAGGGAGGGTTCGAGCAGGGCTGACTCGTCTAGGATGGCCTTTAAGCCCTCTTCCACCCTGTCGGCGTTGGACCGGGACTCCTCGCTCTGCCGCACGGGATGGCGGTGGGGTGTGGGTTCGGACGCTAGTTGGTGGTCTACGGCATGATCTACCAGGGATGTGGGACGGGCGGGCTTGAGCCAGCCTGGGCGGGTGTGGGATTCGGCATCGTCCCATACCGAGTATGTGCGGAAGTAGTAGGAGTCGTACTTCTCCCAGTTACGGTGAGCGCCGGTCCACACCTCCTTCAGGTGGGAGCGGTACTGGTCTATGACGTTGGCGTCGGGTTCGTCTTCAAAGCCGTTAAAGGGCATGACTTAACTCCATCGGGACCAGTTCCTCCGTCTTCGGCGTTGGGTGTCGGCACGGCGTCCCCGTTCCGAGGCTGAGGGGCGGGCGTACTGTCGCATCTGCCAGGCTATGCCCACCGCCATGGGGTAGTCGTCATGGGTGCCTGATTGGGCCTCTATGCGTCCACGCTTGTCGGGGTTGCGTATGACTGTGAAGAACTGGGACAGGCCCTCGCCGTTGGGCACGGTGATGGCACGGGAGTGTATGGCCTCTATCAGGTCTCCCCACAGGACGTAACGGGACCCACCGGCCATGCCAGCGGTGTCGTAGGTGTGCCAGCCTGGATGGTCGGAGTCCCTATGGTACAGGCGCTTGTAGCGGAGTTCCTGGGCCATGGTTATGGTAAGTATACCCCAATCGTTGTCCTCTATGGCCCATATGGGGGAATCGTAGCGATTGAGGAGGTCTACGGAGGCTACGGATAGTTCGGTTGGGTTGAGTACCTGGCTGTAGATGTCGGCGGCTATGTAGCCTGTTACGGCATCCAGGACCACGGTTACGGCGAAGTCCCTGCCTGTTCCGTGGGATGTGTCCGTTCCGGCAGCGTATCGCTTGCCAGGTTGGAAGGGCTGGTAGATGTTGGCCTGTACGCCGTTTCCTAGAGTCAGGCGCTCGACGGGTTCCCTGGTGTCCTGCTTCATAAGGGTGAGTACGTCCATGTCGAAGGCCGCAAGGGCACGGGCGGGTGCGAAGGCTTCTTCCTCGGTCTCGGGGTGTTCCTTCTGGAAGAGGGCCTGGTCGGGGTACTGGACCTTGCGCTCGTCGTACCACTCCTGATCCCGCTCCGGCCTGGAACGCCATCCGAAGAAGAGGCGGGCGAAGCCGTTCTGGGGGGAGTTCTGGTAGAGCTGCTGGAAGAGGGACCCCATGTGGTAGGGGTTCACGGTGGATGTGACTACGAGCTGGCCGTTGTTGTCGTCCAGGCCTGGCTTGACGGAGTTGTAACAGGCGTCGAGGTATTCGTGGAAGTCGGCCTCGTCGATGACTACGAGGGTGGGGTTGAGTCCACGTCCGGCTGCTTCGGTGGAGGGCATGGTTATTATGCGGGAGCCTGACTGGAAGGTCATCTGCTCCCTGTTGTCAGGCTGGACCAGGGGCTGCTGGAGTTCGGCGGGCAGGGACTCGTATGTGGCACGGGACTTGGACAGGAACTCCCAGGCGTCTCTCTCGCCCTTCGAGAAGACGAGGGCCAGGGCGTTGGGCGTGAAGCTGGCATGGTGGAGGACGTAGGCCGATAGTATGGTGGTTATGCCTATCTGGCGTGATTTGGCCCATATGACCATGCGGGAGTCGTCCATGGTTGATATGGCCTTCTGTAGGTGGGGCCAGTCACGGAGTTCGACCATGCCGGTGCCAGGCTCGATCACACGAACATAGGGTAGAAATTTTTGGAAACTGCGTCTTCCCATCTCGAAACCTGCGAGACGGGCTACCTGCTGCTTATCTTCGTGTGTAAGTGTCATATGTAAGTGATTCTTAGAAGCTGGTTCATGAGAACTGGTTTATAAAAGCTGGTTTATAAAAGTGCCTGTCTATCGCTGATCTCCCCTCCCCCCCGATTTCCTCGGCCCGCCATATGGTACCGTCGGCATCCCCCCTCCCCAGGGCCGTCTTGCAGGCATGACAGGGGTGGCTACTAGTTATCTTCTGCGACTGATTGCAGGTAACAATCAATCTAGTCTAGCCTCACCCTCGACTGTGCCAGGTTGGGCTAATTGGCTATGCTGCCTGGCCAGACTTTCGAGTTGATCCATGGATAATCTAGCAAGTCTAGTGAGTACGTCATAGCCTGTCATGTTGTCCGTATCTGCCCTATCCCCGCCACCTATGCCGCAAGCTTTGCCTATCAACTCGATTGCCTTGATCGAGGCCGCAAATTGACCGGCTTGATGTGCTGCCTGGCTACGCCGCCAAAGCTCAAGCACATACCGTTCACGAGTCCAGCTAGAATCAATCGCTGATTCCTGTCTAAGCTCGTTGATTCTTGTGGCTATATTAGGCTTGTGGGCTAATTTAGAGGCTGTTGGGTAGATAGACGAAGCTTTGGCTGTCTTGGTGTCATATGCTGCCTTGTATGCATCTGATAGGCTCATGTTAGAGGCTACAGCTTGGGCAAAGCTTTCTTGTTTGACGGTCAACATAGCTCGACGCTACCACAGGCAGTTATCAGATTGATACGCACCACGCCATTGGGGGGGGGTGTCTCTTGCTACCTTGAGAGACTGCCCACGCCTGGACCGTCAAAAACTCATAAAAACTCGCAAAATTCACGCCTGAGAGAATGTTGACATCATGATGTTGTGTCGTTACGCTTGACAGGCCACAAGGCGCAGTGGCCCAGCGTAAGTAACAAGCCGCCAGGCACAAAATTTATAGGACAGGTGAGACCAAATGACTATCACGATTAGGCAAGCCCAAGAGACGGCGGGAACACTCTCAAACCCTAGCAAGATGCCAGGCAAAGGTACCAGTACACCGGCCAGTAAATGCCACACCGGGAGCAAGCTTCAAAACGTACCAGGCAGCGTATGTTTTGGATGCTATGCCATGAAAGGTTTCTATACCTTCTCAAACGTCCAACCTGCACTCGAGAAACGCTATTCTGCCGTGATGATATCCAAAGACACTCCGGAGCCTTGGATTGCTGCCATGACTACTTTGATTAGGCGTCAAGAATACTTCCGCTGGCATGATTCCGGAGATTTACAAGGCTCCTGGCACCTGGCCAATATCGCAGAAGTTGCCAGGCGTACACCGGAGACAAAGCATTGGATTCCCACGAGAGAGTACCGCATGGTGAAAGAATTCCTGGCCAATGGTGGCACCATTCCGGAGAATCTCACGGTCCGATTATCTGGACATATGATAGACGGACCCGCTCCGGAGATTGGATTGCCTACATCCACAGTAGTGACTAGTGACGACGCAACGTGTCCCGCTAGATTCCAAGATAACTCCTGTGGAGAATGTCGAGCTTGCTGGGATTCAACCGTCAAAAACGTGTCCTACCACAAGCACTAGGCTACAGCTACAATCTACGATCTAAATTTAGGATAGGTGACACCATGCAAGTTGAAGTTTATCGGAACCTACACACTGGAAATTGGTCTATCCGCAGTGCTAAAAGCGGGAGAGTAGTGGACCATGCCGATACCGTCTACATCACCGGCGCTAAGTAGGCTAGCAGCTAAATTTAGGATAGGTGACTGATATGGAATGCATACATTACACAAGCAATCCGGCCTGGGAATTGCAACCAATCACGGTGACCAATGGTTCACATACCAAGCCATTCGGCGCATTGTGGGCTTCTCCGGTGGATAGTGGCCGTAGTTGGTCCCAATGGTGTCGAGAATCTGATTTTAGGATTGATACATTAGCTGTAGGGGTAAGTCTAGATATAAGCCTGGAGAATGCCATTGTGATTGATTCCCAGG
>Ga0208030_1001067_pt1 | contig 16994 bp, 12 predicted proteins | sample MalvirDeepMed_M9_FD_184246 | JGI IMG/M metagenome (GOLD analysis project Ga0208030, IMG submission 184246) | Marine viral communities from the Global Malaspina Expedition - Malaspina viral metaG DeepMed_M9 (SPAdes) (version 2) | ecosystem: Environmental > Aquatic > Marine > Oceanic | place...
GGGGTACTGCTCCCAGTGGGTCAGCCAGTGGCGGTTCTCCTCCCCCATGCCTCCAGCAATAATGGCCTCGGGGTTGGCGGCCAGCACGGCTTCGTCATCCAGTCTTGGCACCAGCCGTTCCAGCTCGCCAAAGACGTTCTCGCCGCCACAAAGCTCTAATACCTGTCCAATCAGATGTTCGTTATTAACGCTCATCAGCGGCTCGTCCCACACCTGATAAAACGTGGGTACCGGGTCGCGTTCCCTGTAGCGGGCGGTGAGCGCGGCCATGCCGTCTCTAAACTCACTAGCCGCCTGCCGCCCAGTTGGTTCAGTTCCCGCTAAACGGGCCAGTCGCTCAATGGTGTGGGCGACGTCTTCCACGCTACGCGGCTCGATGTAGAACACCGGCATGCCCAGCGCTTCTAGGGTTTCCATCTGCTCGGCGGGGTTACCTGTTACCCAGCCGATGACTAAATCCGGGGCAAGCCCGACCAGGGCCTCTAAATCAATCCGCGTATGGCTGCCCACCGAAGCCACTTCTTGGGCTTGCGGCGGGTAGTCGCTGTAACTCACCACGGCCACGACCTGATCTCCTGCGCCTGCGGCGTAGGTCAGCTCCGTTGCCCCTGGGGAGAGCGTGGCAATACGCCGTGCAGCGTTGTGCAGGCATACTTCGCGGTCACGATCATCCACCACGCAGCGTGAGTGGTCGTGGCCCTGGGCGGGTATGGTTATGAGCAAAAACGCGAGGCCCAAGGCCCCGCGCATTAACCCACGTTGGCTACTGGCCAAAGTGAACACTCAAGAACCCTGCCCGGCCTGCGTTGATGTAGTCACGCGAGGTTTCATACTCTTTATCAAAGGCATTTTCTACCGTAACACGGGCCGTCCAAAGCGGTGCAAACTGCCATCCCGCACGTAGATTAACCAACCCATAGCCACCCAATCGCTGAGTATTAGAGGCATTATCATAGCGGTAACCTTGTGCTACTAACGACCCTCCCAATGACCAATCGCCAAGCTCGCGGTCAGCATCTAGCCGCACACTTTGGCTAGCACGGCGGGCTAGTCGATTGCCTGTTTCCTGATCTTCCGGGTCCAGGTAGGTATAGGCAGCTTGCAGTACCCAGTCGTTGACTTCTACGCCGCTTGAAAGCTCAGCACCGCGAATACGCGCATTATTGACGTTTTGTGGCGCCCACAAACCGCTTGGCGTCGGCGCCCAGGCAATCAGGTCGTCGTAGTCGTTTTGGAAGACGGCCACGTCCCAGAACCACTGGCTGTACTGGCCGCGAACGCCCACTTCAACGGTTTCAGATTTTTCCGGATTGAGATCAGGGTTGCCAGAGTTCGGCCAATAGAGGTCATTAAAACTCGGGGCTTTAAACGCCGTGCCTATACTGGCGCGCAGCGTATGGTAGTTATCCAGTTCGTAGCCCAGCGCCAAGCTGCCGGTCACTTCATCGCCATAGGCCTCGTTGTCGTCGTAACGCAGGCTTGCCTGAATAGCAAACGGCGAAAAGTCGAGCAGCGCTTGCGTAAATACCGCGGTGTTATCGCGACTGGTGACCTCAAACTCATTGGTGCTTGAAACGCGGTCTTCGCTAATTTCAGCGCCCGCGATTACCTCATGGGCGCCGAGCTGGATGTTGTTTTGCCAGCGAGCGGTTTGGGTGCGGGTATCAATCACCGACCCACCGAAGTTATCCATCGTGTCCAGCTCATCGCGGGCTTCGCTTAGCGTTAACCGACTGCGCCAGGTAGTAGTTACCGGTAGCTCACCGTAAATACCCGCCACCTGCTGAACGAAGTCATTCTCACCGCCATCATATTCGTTGTGGCCGCGAGCGCGCAGCGCCAGCACGCCCACTTCAGCGCCACTCTCGAAGGTGTGTGCAACACGGGCCAGCGCCGAGGTGTTGTCGTAGCCTTTGTCTTCGCCACCGCGACGAATGGGCTGGCCGTCGGTATTGAAATGGCTACCGGCAAAACTGTAGCGCGTGCCGCCTTCGCGTCCAGAAATACCGGCACTTACCCGCTGGGTATTGAATGAACCACCGCCGATGGAAATATTGGGTTGCGGGCCTTGTTCGTCACCATCAGGGGTAAAGAGCTGTATCACGCCGCCAACGGCATCCGCGCCGTAAAGACTACCCCGCGGGCCGCGCACGATTTCCGCGCGGTCAAACATACGAGGATCTAAATACTGAAAAGCGGCACTACCCGCTGTGGCTGAACGCAGCCGAATGCCATCTATCATTAGCACGTTTGCATCGCCGGGCGCACCACGCAAAGAAACGCTGCCGCTTTTACCAAAACTGCCGTTGCTGGTGACATCAACGCCCGGCTGGCCGCGTAGAAGATCGGTTAGGCTGGTGGGGTCTTGGCGGCGAAAAGTAGCTTCATCCAGCACGCTAACGGATGAGAGGCTTTCATTGGCGGTGCGGGGCGCTAATGCAGCGGTGACAACGACAGGATCAAGCGCCGCTAATTCCGTGGTCGCTTCGGCGTACTGGGCCTGGGCTGAAAAGGAGATGGCCAGCGGCAGTGCTGCCATCGCAAATGCCGCCCGTGTGGCGGTGGTGTGAAAACGGTGGTTCATGAAAGGTCCCTTGCTCACTGTGCTCACCCGCACAGCGTGTTTTTAGTGACCGGGCAGGGGCACACAAGGGAAAGCATCGGCTGAACGCCTCTGGTATTCGCCCTGCACATGCCCTCCGCATGCCGGTAATCTTTGGCTTTTTTAGTCGTCACTCTTAGGCCGGTCTCCGGGCTGACGAGCGAAAGAAGGGGCGGCTTAACGTAAGCGCCATACCTTTCCGAACGACCACCTTCCCATGCGTAAGCACAGTGGCGTCTCTAGCCGTTCTTATCTCGATCACCGTTGCGGGGGCAGCGTTGGATTCACAAAAAACGTTCACCAACTTCCCGTTTAATTGATGGCGTTAGTGCCACCAGCACCTGAGAGTGCGCGTAAACTAGCAACTTGTTAGAGGTTGGTCAATTTACCGTCTAGCCTTTCAGCGCCTGTAATAGGCCGTGGCGCACGTACCATACCTGCTCAGCGTGGGCGGCGGCATCCTGGGTGAACCAGCCGTTTAAATCGCGCAGGCGGCGCTGGTCTCGGGCGATGGGCACCAGGCCACGACCCAGTTCGTTGGCAATAATCACCAGCGTGACGTTATCCTCTGCGGCGGTTTGGTTTAGGCGCTGTAAATCTTCCCGCCACTGGGCTCGCCACTCGTCGCTGCTGAAGTCAGAATCCTGCGCGGCGGTGAGCCACTCAAACAAGCCGTGGAGCACCAGCGGCGTATTCGGTAGCATGACGTGGGCGACCTCATGAAGGCGCTGGCCAGGGGCTAAGCGCCACCATACCGCACTGGGGAAGCGTTGTTTTACAGCGTCGCGCTTACCTGCACTGGCACCGCCGATGAATAGTTGCATTGCCATTCTCCTTTTCCATCCTCACCTGCCTGATACGCGAGCTGCCAGCGCCGTCCTTGGGCCTGATGCACAATTCCCTCCCAAAAATCGAGGGTTTCAAAACGGCGGCGTAGCTCACGAATCACACCGCCGTGGGTCACCACTAACACTTTTTGATAGCCATACTGCTGAGTGTGTGTCGCGACATCGTCGAGCCAAGCATCTAGACGTTCGCGCAGCTGGCCAGAAGACTCTCCACCGGGAATTTGCAGCTCTCCGGCGCTATCAATCCAGGCGCGATAGTGCGGCAATTCTTTTAATTCATCGTAAACCTTGCCTTCGTACTCGCCAAAATCGAGCTCCCGTAGGCGCGGTTCGGCATAGACGGGTATACCCGGTTTTGCTGCTTGTGACCACGCCAGCGTTTGCTGGCAGCGGCCAAGGTCACTGGCATAAATCGCGTCAAAGCGTTCATCCATCAGGGCTTTCCGAAGCGTTAGCAGCCCTTCCTCCGCATCGGGAAACAGCAGCGGAATATCCCGCTGGCCCTGGTAACGGCGCTCTAAATTCCAGGCGGTGATACCGTGACGAACTGCCACCAACTCCACATTAAGACCAGTAGCCAAAGCTCTCCTCCTTCAATGGTGGCACCGACCATATCGCCGTTAATGCCGTTAAATAGACGCAGCAGCGCCGCACGCGTCAGCGCTAACCAACACGCGACTGCGACCAGCCATAGCGCCATTGCGGGCCATACCAACGCCAGCGGTAGCAACGGCACCAGCGCTAGCCCAACATCGCGGCAGCTGAGCGACTGCTGCCAGCTCCAGGCCAGGCCGCGTGAGTGGGCGCATGGGGTCAGTACAAGTAGCGCGACTCCCGCCCAACGCCCCAACGCGGGCACCACCATCAGCCACCACAGCGGCGCGTGATACTGCAGCAGCGCCCAGAGCAGCACGCCCTTCCAGGCCAGCAAAAACAGCAGCGCTAACATACCGAAGCTGCCGATTTGTGGGTCTTTCATGATCTCCCAGCGCCGTTCCAGCGGCTGGTTGCTACCCAGCGCATCGGCCAGATCCATCACGCCATCCAAGTGCAGGCCACCGGAAATGGCCACCCACAGGCTAAGCAGTACCAGCGCCGCGATGGGCGATGGGGTTTGCCACTGGCCCAACAGCAGGGCGACACAGGCCAGCAGCGCCCCCACCATCAGGCCCACCAGCGGGTAGGCGCGAATGGCCCAGCGCCGGGTGGCCGGTGTCCAGGGGCAGGCAACGGGGAGCGGCAGACGCGTCAGAAACTGCAGCGCCAGCAGCATGCCGTACAGAGCGTGTTTCATGGTGCGCCAGCCGCCTTCCATTCGATGGACTGCCCGGCCACCACCTCCACCACCCGGTCGGCCTGGGCCGCCAGCCAGCGGTGCAACCCTTGCAGGAATTCCACGTAGCGCCACACCTCTGCCGAGGCAGGCAGGAGCGCTTCGTTGAGATCGTTGGAGACCACCACCAGCGTCACCCCCCGGCGGCGGGCATCGTGAAGCGCACGCACCAACAGCGCAAAGGCTTCCGTTTCGCTGACCGGTGCGGCGTCCTCCTGAGTATTGAACATCACCTGGCTGGCCCAGAGGGTCAGGCAGTCCAACAGGGCGGCATGGCCGTTGGGCACCTGGGCCACGGCCTGTTCGATGTTGAGCGGGGCTTCCAGGGTGACCCAGTGGTTGGCGCGGCGGGCCTGATGATGGCCTACCCGTTCGGCCATTTCGCTATCGTAGATGTCGGCGGTGGCCACGTAGTAACACGTCTTGCCGTCGGCGTACTGCTGAACACACTGCTCCGCCACCAGGCTCTTGCCCGACCGAGCCCCTCCACTAACAAAGACAATCATTCAGCACCTTTGACAACCGATCATTGGTCACACCATCACGTAGCGCCAGCCTTAGCCAACCACCCTTCAGGCCAGCAAAACCATGGGTATGTCGCGCCAGCATACCTTGGTGAAGCAGGCGCTCAAGCAGCACGATACTGGAAATGCCCCGCTGCCGCTGGGCGGCCCCAGGCCGCACCAGATGAAAGCAGCTGTGGCTGGGCACCACCTCCAGCCCCAGCGCGGCCAGGGCAGCGCCCATGCGTGGCTGCTCACGGGCCAACCACTGGTGGGTACGCCGGGCAAAGCCCTCATCCGCCAGCAGCGGCGGCACCAGTTCAGCAGCCAGATGATTGACGCTCCAGGGCGGTTGCTGCGCCTGAAGCTGAGCGATACGCCCCTCATCGGCCAGCACGTAGCCCAGCCGCAGGCCCGGCAGGGTAAAGAATTTGGTCATGGAGCGCAGCAGGATCAACGCCGGGTAGCGTTGGAGCAGCGGAGTCAGCGGTGCAGCCTCCAATGCCAGGTCGATGAAGGCTTCATCCACCACCAGCGAGGCCCCCGGTTTCAAGGCGCCCAGCAGCGCCTCGATAAGCGCCACGGGCAGCAGCGTGCCGGTGGGGTTGTTGGGGCGGCAGACGAACACAACATCAGCGCTGGCTGCCGCCTGCAGCAACGCGGCCGCGGGCGGGTCGAAGGTGCCCGGCAACAGGCCAAGCTCGCTGATGCGCACACCGTGGGCGTTGCAGGCCCGGGCATACTCGCCAAAGGTAGGAGTGACGATCAGCGCCTGCTGGCCAGCGTGGTGCGCCGCCGCCAGAAAGATGGCTTCCGCACCGCCGTTGGTGAGCAGTACCTGCCCCGGCTCCACGCCTGCGTGTTCGGCAATCGCCTGCCTGGCGGCGCGGTAGTCCGGTTCGGGGTAGCGGCCCAGCCCAGCCAGGCGCTGGGCCAGGTAGCCGGTTACCCAGCCGGGCGGGCCCAGCGGGTTCAGGTTGGCGCTGATATCTTCCAGCGGGTGGTCGGCAGGCAGGCCAAAGCGCTGCAGCAGCGCGGCGGCCTGGCCACCGTGGCTTGGCCAATGATGGAGAGGCAGGTTGCCGGGCTGGTCGCGCATCACCCGGCCCCCGTAGCCATCACGAGGCACAGCTGCAGGAAGAGCAGCAGCAGGAAGAACAGCAGCCAGGCCCCGTGCATCAGCCAAATCGTGGTAGTGATGTGGCTGGCTTTCAGTAAATCATGGGCGGTGCCCAGCGTGGCCCGGTGTGATACTTGCCCCTGGTAGACGTTGGTGCCGCCCAACTGGACGCCCAGCAAATTCGCCACCATCGCCTCGGGCCAACCCGCGTTGGGGCTTGGATGGCGGGGCGCTTCGCGCCAGGTGGCCGCCAGGGCGCCCCGCCAGCGCAGAGGTGAGCGGTGAAACACCCCATACAGCACGCCCGCCAGCCACAGGCACAGGGCGGTCAGCCGGGCAGGCAGCCAGTTGGCAAGGTCGTCCAGCCTGGCCGAGGCGTAGCCGAAGTCGCCGTAGCGCTCGTTCCGGTAGCCCACCATGGAGTCCAGCGTATTGATGGCCTTGTAGGCCAGCGCCAGCGGCGCGCCCCCCAGCAGCGCAAACAGCAGCGGCGAGGTAATGCCATCGACGGTGTTTTCCGCCACGGTTTCCACCGCGCCCCGGGTAATCTCGGCTTCATCCAGAGCCTGGGTATCACGCCCCACCACTCTGGACAGCGCCTGCCGCGCGCCGGGCAAATCGCCCTGCCGCAACGGGGCGGCAATGGCCCGCCCGGCATCCGCCAGCCCCTTGATGGCCAGCGTGGTGGCCAGCAGCCACAGCTCGGCGGCCAGCCCCAGCCAGGGGTGCACCCACGACAACAGCGCAAGCCCCAGCCAGGCCACCGACAAGGTGCCCAGCACCACCACCAGGGTAAGGCACCCGCCCAACAGGCGCCGCCGCTGGGGGCTGCCTTTGTTCCAGCGGTGCTCCAGGGCGCTAATCGCCTTGCCGATGATCACCACCGGGTGGGGCAGCGCGCGCGGGTCCCCCACGATCAAATCGATGACGATGGCCAGCGCGCCCCATCCGGCCAGAGCGGGCAGGCTCAGCAAGTCGAGGCTCATGGTGCCTTGCCACTCACCCCCGCCTGGGAGAACGTGGCCATGTCACTGAGCATAGCGGCGGCAGCCTGTAGCAGCGGGTAAGCCAGCGCCGCCCCACTGCCCTCGCCCAGGCGCATTTCCAGGGCCAGCAGCGGCTGCGCCGCCAGGGCTTCCAGCGCCAGGACGTGGCCCGGCTCCGCCGAACGGTGGCCAAACACCAGGTAGTCGCACAGTGCCGGGGCCATGCGGCAGGCGGTCAGGGCCGCCACCGTGGCAATGAAGCCATCCACCACCGCAGGCACGCGGTGGGCCGCCGCCGCCAGGTACGCACCCGCCATGGCGGCAATTTCCAGGCCGCCCAGCTTGCACAACACCTCCAGCGGGTCGTCAGGATTCGCCTGGCGATTGGCCAGCGCCCGTTCGATGACCGCCGCCTTGTGGGCCTGCTGGGTGCTGTCGATGCCGGTGCCCGCCCCCACCACCTGGGCGGCGGGCACCCCTAGCAACGCCGCCAGCATGGCGCTGCTGGCGGTGGTGTTGGCGATGCCCATGTCGCCCACGATGAGCCCATTGGCCCCTGCCTGCACGGCCCGCTCGACCGCTGCCATGCCGGCCTGCATGGCCTGGCGCGCGTCGTCCAACGGCATGGCGTCGTGGTGCAGCATGTTGGCCGTGCCCGAACGCACGCGGGCATCGGTGGCTCCCGGCAGCGGTCGCGGCGACGCCACACCGACATCCACCACGTCCACCCGAGCTCCCAGCTGGCGGGCAAACACGTTGATGGCCGCGCCCTGCTGAACGAAGTTGGCGACCATCTGCGCGGTCACCTCCTGTGGAAACGCCGACACGCCTTCAGCGGCCACGCCATGGTCGGCGGCAAACACCACCACGGCAGGGCTATCCACCCGAGGGCGGGCGCTGCCCGTGATGGCGCTGAGCTGAATCGCCAGCGCTTCGAGCCTGCCCAGGCTGCCGGGCGGCTTGGTCAAGGTATCGAGGTAGGCACGAGTGCGCTCAGCGGCGGCGGCATCGACGGGGCCGATATCAGGCAGCCAGGGGTAAGCGGCAAGGGAGTCAGAAGCGGCAGCAGAGGACGCGCAGGGAGGCATGGCAGCTCCAGTGGCAGCAAAACCAGAGATGAAGTGATCGCAAGCGCAGCATGGTAACAGATGCGGGCGGCCAGCGGAGCCGCCCGGGCTGTGGTTACCGTACCGGCAATCAGTAAACGGGGGTTTCCTGCCAGCCACCCCCCAGCGCCTTGAACAGCGTGGCCGTGGCCGCCAGCTGTTCACGGCGCGCACCGGCCTGGGCCAAACGGGCCGAGAGCAGGTTGCGTTCGGCGTCCAGGCGCTCCAGCTGGCTCACCTGCCCCTGGTCGTACATCAGCACGGCCAGCTCCCGGGTACGGGCAACGGCCTCCAGCTGTTCGTCGATGGCGGCCAGCCGTCGCTCGCTGAAGTCGTAGCTGTAGAGTGCATCGCGCACTTCGTTGAAAGCGGTCAGCACGGTCAGGCGATACTGCGCTTCGGCCTGTTCGGCCAGCGCTTCGGCGCTTTCCACCCCGGACTGGCTACGACCGAAGTCGAACAGCGGCCCCATCACCGAGGCCCCGACGCCCCAGGTGCGGGCCACATCGCTGAACAGATCACTGGTGCTGGCGGCCGCAGTGCCCAAAAAGGAGCTGAGATTGAGCGACGGCAGGCGGTTGGCCTCGGCCACGCCGATCTGGGCGGTGGCCGCGATCAGCGCCGCTTCTGCCGAGCGAATGTCGGGCCTGCGCTGGAGCATCGCCGACGGCATCACGGCAGGTATGCCCACCGGCTGGGCCAGGTCATCCAGCCGCGACGTGCCGGTGTCCAGGGTAGTCAGCAGCTCATCAGGGGACATGCCCACCAGCGTGCCCAGGGCCCCGCGCAGGGTTTCCACCTGCTGCTTGAGCGACGGCAGCTCTGCCTGCAGGTTGCGCCACTCGGCTTCGGCCTGGCGCAGTTCCAGTTCGCTGATGTCGCCATGCTCGAAGCGCAGCGCCTGAAGGCGATAGGTCTCCTGGTACGCGGCCAGGGTCTCCTCCATCAGCGCTTGCTGGGCTTCGGCACTTTTCAGGCTGACGTAGGTGGTGACCACGTCACCGATCACGCCCAGCTCGGCGGCGTCTCTGGCAAACAGGCTCTCCTGCAGGGCGGCCATGGCCGCAGCGCGCTGGTTGGCCAGCCGCCCCCACAGGTCGATTTCATACTCCAGGCTAGCGGCCAGGGAGTACTGGTTGTTGGTGGAGGTCAGCAGCTCCTGCACGGACTGAACATCGATGGGCAGCAGCTCCTGCACGGGCTGAACATCGATGGGCAGCGCCCCCGGAGTGCGCTCACGGTTGGCTTCGGCCTGATAGCCCACGGTGGGAAAGCGCTCGGCATCGGCAAACCCCAGCTGGGCCCGGGCCTCGCGAATGCGCGCCAACTGAATCGCCAGTTCGAGATTATCTTCGCTGGCGCGCTCGACCAGCCGGTTCAGCGCCGGGTCTTCGAAGCGCTGCCACCAGCGGTGCCAGTCGTCACGGGCCTGCTGCTCCAGAGTGATATGGGCAGGCCAGCTCTCCGGCAGCTCAATGTCGGGCGTTTGATACTCCGGGCCGACCGCACAGCCTGCCAGCAGCAAGGCCAGCGCCGAGGCAGTGGTGAACGGTTTGAGGCGGGGGCCCCACGGGCGATTCCTGTGCACGCTGATCATCCTTGCAGTTCGGGTGAATACCGATTTAGGGCGGCGTTTAACCAAACACCTGTTCGAAGTGGCTAAGAGTACCTATTATAGGAGACTAACGAAACAGGGGATACATCACACCACCGTGATCCCCCATTGACTTGCAGGGAGGCATTGAATGAGGTTCATCCGCAAGGGGAAGTGGCTACCCACTCTGGCCGGGTTGCTGGCATGCGTGACGTATTGGCAGGTTGCAGAGACGCCGAAGAGCCCCCCGAGCCTCCGGCTCAGGTGGTCAAGCTGTTCGAAACCGGCCAGCAGCAGGCCTTCTCGGGCCGTCGTTTTGTGGGTCGCGTCGATGCCGTGAGCACCGTCAATCTGGCCTTTCAGGTGGGCGGCCGCCTGACCACCTTTCCAGCCGTACAGGGCACCACGCTGGCCAAAGGCGAGCTGATCGCCCAGCTCGATCAAACCGATTACGCCTTGCAGGTGCGCGCCGCGGAAGCGGAATTGTCCCAGGCCCGCCAGCATCTGCAGCGGCAGGAAAATCTGTATCGCCATAACGCCGTCTCCGCCTCGGTGCTGGAAGCGGCCCGCACTGATGCCGAGCTGGCCGCTACCCAGCTGGAGAGCGCCCGCCAGGAGCTGGCCTACACCTCATTGTACGCGCCCTTTGATGCGCTGATTGCCCGCCGCCTGGTGGAAAACCACACCACGCTGCCGCCCAATGCCGAAGTCGTCCGTATTCAGGACATCTCGGAGCTGCGCATTCGCATCAACGTGCCCGAAGCGCTGATGCAGCATCTCGATGGCGAACACGGTTTCAACGCCGAAGCCGAGATCGCCACGCTGCCCGGCGAGCGCATTGCGCTGGAGTACCGCGAACACATCACCGAGCCCGACGAGGTCGCCCAGACCTATCAGGTGGAGTTCGCGCCCGCCCAAGGCGAGCACCTGGTGGCGCTGCCCGGCACCACGGCCAGCGTGTTCATCGAACCCGCCGAGCGGCTGGTGTCCGGGGTGATGATGATTCCAGCCAGCGCCCTGGACACCACCGAGAGCGGTGATTTTCGCGTGTGGGTCTACGACCCCGACGAGGGCACGGTATCGCCCCGGGAGGTCACCGTGGGTGAGCTGAGCGACGACGCCGTGATGCTGGTGGCAGGCGTTCAGCCTGGCGAGTCGATTGCGGCGGCCGGGGTACACCTGCTGCGCGACGGCATGCGCGTCAAACCGCTGGATAACGCCCTCTAGGAGCCGCCATGAACATCGCCAAGCTGTCCATCGAACGGCCTCTCAATACCTGGCTGATCGTGGTGATCTGCCTGTTGGGCGGTATCTGGGGATTCAATACGGTGGGCAAACTCGAAGACCCCGCCTTCACCATCCCCAACGCCATCATCAATACGCCCTACCCCGGCGCCACCGCCGTGGAAGTGGAAGAGGAGGTCACCGAACGTCTGGAGCGCGCCATCCAGGAGATGGAGCAGATCGACGTCATCAAGTCGAAGTCGCTACCTGGGCGCTCGGAAATCCAGGTGGAAGTCCACTCCAGCTACCGCAGCCACGAACTGCCGCAAATCTGGGATGAGCTGCGCAACAAGATCAACGATGCCCAGGGCGACCTGCCCGAGGGGGTGCTGGGCTCCCAGGTCAACGACGATTTCGGTGAAGTGTACGGCCTTTTCTATGCGGTCACGGCCGATGGACTCACCACGCGGGAGATCCGCGACATTTCGACGTTTCTTCAGCGCGAGCTGCTGGCAGTACCCGGCGTGGCCAGGGTGACCACCGCAGGCGAGCGGGAAGAGACCATCTACATCGACATCTCCAACGAGCGCCTGACCACCCTGGGCATTCCCATCAATCAGGTCATCAACACCATCCAGACCGAAAACGCCGTGGAAAACGCGGGCAGCCTGCGGGTAGGGGAACGCCAGGTGCGGCTGGTGGCGCGTAGCGACATCGACAGCACCGCGCTGATCGAAGCCATTCGCATCGGCCGCCCCGGCACCACCGAACAGGTGTCGCTGATGGATATCGCCACCGTCTACCGCGAGCCCAGCGACCAGCCCAACCAGCTGATTCGCTATAACGGCGAGGATGCCTTCACACTCGGCATTGCGGGCGCCGCCAACGACAACATCATCAGAGTGGGCGAAGCCGTCGAAGCCCGCATGGAAGAGCTGAAAAGCCGCCTGCCGCTGGGCGTAGAGCTACATCCTCTCTACGAACAGCACCATGTGGTCAACGATGCCATCAACGACTTCCTGCTCAACCTGGCCATGTCGGTGGCCATCGTGATCGGGGTGCTGTGCCTGGCCATGGGCTGGCGCATCGGCGTGGTGGTCGGCAGTACCCTGCTGCTCACCGTGCTGGGCACCCTGCTGTTCATGGGGCTGTTAAACATCGAGATGGAGCGTATCTCGCTGGGGGCGCTGATCATCGCCATGGGCATGCTGGTGGATAACGCCATCGTGGTCGCCGAAGGCATGGTCACCAACATCAAGCGCGGCCAGCGCGCCAAGGAGGCTGCAGGCAGCGCCGCCAAGCGTGCCCAGCTGCCGCTACTGGGCGCCACGGTGATCGGCATCATGGCCTTTGCCGGTATTGGCCTGTCGGACGATGTCACCGGCGAATTTCTCTACTCGCTGTTCATGGTCATTCTGGTGTCCCTGATGCTGAGCTGGCTGCTGGCGATCACCGTCACCCCGCTGTTTGGCTACTACCTGCTGCGCCAGAAAGGCGACGACGAGGATCAGCCCGCTGACGAGCAGCAAGCAGACGAGCACCAGGACGAAAACGAGAACGACGACGAGCCCAGCAAGCGCGAGCTGTACGGCGGCCTGCTCTATCGCGCCTATCGCCGGGTGCTGCTGCTGGCGCTGGGCATGCGCATCGTCACCGTCAGCGCGCTGGTGCTGATCACCGCCGTGTGCCTGTGGGCCTTCAGCCTGATTCCCCAGTCGTTCTTTCCGGACTCCAACACGCCGCTGTTCTTCGTCAATATGGAGCTACCCCAAGGCACCGACATTCGCTCGACCGCCGATTACGCCGCCGATATCGAGGCGTATATCCTGGAGCAGGAGGACGTGGTATCGGTGGCCAGCTTCATCGGCCAGGGCGCTACCCGCTTCATGCTCACCTACGCCCCGGAGCAGCCCAACACCGCCTATGCCCAGTTCATCGTGCGCACCGAAGACCTGGACGCCATTCCCGCGCTGGACCAGCGCTTCTACCGAGAGCTGAACGAAGCGTTTCCCAGCGCGCAGGTACGCACCCAGCGGCTGCAGTTCGGCCCCGGCGATGGCGCGGGCATCGAAGCGCGCTTTCAGGGGCCCTCCCCGGAAGTGCTGCGCTCGCTGGCCGACCAGGCCCAGCGCATCATGGCCGACAGCCCCTACCTGATCGACCAGCGCACCGACTGGCGCCAGCAGGAGCTGGTAGTGCGCCCGCGCATCAACGAGGAGCGCGCCCGCATTGCCGGGGTCAGTCGTGAAGACATCACCCAGACTCTACAGTTTGCCTCGTCGGGCATTCGGGCAGGCACCTACCGTGAAGGCGAGCACCTGCTGCCCATCGTCGCCCGCCCCCCGGCGGCCGAGCGGGACGATGTGGCACTGCTGGAAAACCGCAACGTGTGGAGCGCCGCGCAGCAGCGCTTCGTGCCCATCAGCCAGGTGGTCTCCTCCTTCGATACCGATAGCGAGGAAGCGCTGATTCAACGCCGCAACCGGGTGCGCACGTTGACCGTCGGGGCCGACCCCGCCGAGGGCTATACCGCCGCCCAGACCTTCGGCGGCATTCGCGAAGAGATCGAGGCCATGACGCTGCCACCGGGCTACCAGCTGAGCTGGGGAGGTGAACACGAGGATTCCGGCGATGCCCAGGAGGCGCTGGCCCAGCAGTTGCCCATTAGCCTGCTGGTGATGCTGCTGACCTCGATTTTGCTGTTTGGCAAGCTCAAGCAGCCGCTGATCATCTGGCTGGTGGTGCCCATGTCGGTATGTGGCGTGGTGATTGGCCTGCTGGTGACCGGCCTGCCCTTCTCGTTTACCGCCCTGCTGGGCATGCTCAGCCTGTCGGGCATGCTGATGAAAAACGCCATCGTGCTGGTGGACGAGATCGATGGGCAGATCAAGGAGGGCAAGGCGCGCTTTTCTGCTCTGGTGGACGCCAGCATCAGCCGCTTGCGGCCGGTCTTCCTGGCCGCTGGTACCACCATCCTCGGCATGCTGCCGCTTTTGGCCGACGCCTTCTTCAACAGCATGGCGGTGACCATCATGGGCGGCCTGGCGTTTGCCTCGCTGCTGACGCTGATTGCCGTACCCACCCTGTATGCCATGCTGTTCCATATCAGCAGCGACGAGGTCGACTCCTGAGCAGGCGCGTTCGGCCCATGAGCGCTTTTTGGCTATCATGGGCTGGACGCTGGGATCATCCGGCTCATCCTTTCGGGTAATAAAACTACAGCTTAATCTATAAATAGCGTTTTTATTGCCGTAAAGTCTCTTATATCGACGCCACAAGATGTAAAATAACTACAAATCTGGATTCACCGTCTCTACACATGCAGAGGTCTCTATGCCTGGTTCAACACCCGCCACACTCAATCCTACGGTTGCTAAGGTTACCCAACGTATTCGTGAACGCTCTGCCGAGCGCCGCGCTCTCTACGAGCGCCGCATGGCCGACCAGCACAAGCGTGGCGTGCATCGTGCCGAGCTCTCCTGCGGCAACCTGGCCCACGGCTTTGCTGCCTGTAGCGCCCAGGAGAAAGACTCCCTGAAGCTGATGAACAGCGCCAACCTAGGGATTATTTCTTCGTACAACGACATGCTCTCGGCCCACCAGCCGTTTGAAACCTTCCCGGAAACCATTAAAGCGGCCGCCCGCGCCATGGGTTCTACCGCGCAGTTTGCCGGTGGCGTACCCGCCATGTGCGATGGCGTGACCCAAGGCCAGCCGGGCATGGAACTCTCGCTGTTCTCCCGCGATGTAATTGCCATGGCCACCGCCGTGGGCCTGTCGCACAACATGTTTGATGCCGCGCTTTACCTCGGCGTATGCGATAAAATCGTTCCCGGACTATTCATTGGCGCGGCGCGCTTTGGTCACTTGCCCGCCATGTTCGTACCCGCAGGCCCGATGCCGAGCGGCTTGCCGAACAAGGAGAAAGCGCGCATTCGCCAGCTCTACGCCGAAGGCAAGGTGGGCCGCGAGGAGCTGCTGCAGGCGGAGTCCGACTCTTACCACAGCCCCGGCACCTGCACCTTCTACGGCACCGCCAACTCCAATCAGCTGATGATGGAAGTGATGGGCCTGCACCTGCCGGGCACCTCGTTCGTCAACCCGGGCACCGAGATGCGCGAAGCGCTCACCCGCTACGCCACCGAGCAGGCCATTCGCAACACCGAACCCGGCGGCGAGTACCGTCCGTTCTATAAGCAGATCGACGAGCGCGCCATCGTCAACGCCGTGGTCGGCCTGCTGGCCTCCGGTGGTTCGACCAACCATACCATGCACCTGATTGCTATGGCGGCAGCGGCGGGCATTACCCTCAACTGGGATGACTTCACCGATCTGTCAGCGGTCACCCCCAGCCTGATGAAGGTGTACCCGAACGGCCAAGCAGACATCAACCACTTCCAGGCCGCAGGCGGCATGAGCTACCTGTTCCGCGAACTGCTAGGCGCGGGCCTGCTCCACGGCGATATTCCCACCGTGTTTGGCACCGACCTGACCGCTTACACCCAAGAGCCCTTCCTGGAAGATGGCAAAGTGGTCTGGCGCGAAGGCCCGGAAAACAGCCTGGACGAAGAAGTGCTGCGCCCGGTCGCGACACCCTTCGCTCCCACCGGCGGCCTGACCGTGATGAAAGGCAACCTGGGCCGTGGCGTCATCAAAGTCTCGGCGGTAGCCGAGGAGCACCGCATCGTCGAAGCGCCGGTGAAGATCTTCGAAGACCAAAACGAGATGAAAGCGGCGTTCGAGTCGGGCGAGCTGGACCGCGACGTGATCGTCGTCGTGCGCTTCCAAGGCCCCAAAGCCAACGGCATGCCCGAGCTGCACAAACTAACACCGTTCCTGGGCGTACTTCAGGACCGTGGCTTCAAGGTGGCCCTCGTCACCGATGGCCGCATGTCCGGCGCATCGGGCAAAGTACCCGCCTCTATCCACATGAGCCCGGAAGCGCTCGACGGCGGCCCGCTGGCCAAGCTGCGCGATGGCGACGTGGTGCGCCTGGATGCCAACGCCGGTACTCTGGAAGCCAAGGTAGACGCCGCCACCTGGGCCGAGCGTGAGCTCGTTGTCGCCAATTTGGATCACTACCATGTGGGCCTGGGCCGCGAGCTGTTCTCGGGCTTCCGCCACTTGGCAATGCGCGGCGAAGAGGGCGCAGGCTCGTTGGGCGGCTTCGAAGCCGACGATCTCGCTCGTCAAGAAGGTCAGATTTTTCAAGAGGACGCCTGATGCGACCGGCATTAATCGGGGACATTGGCGGCACGAATGCTCGCCTAGCGTTGGTCACGCCGGGCGAGGTCACGCCCCACGACATTCTTAACCTACCCTGCGCCGATTACCCCGGCGTGATCGAAGCGATTCAGGACTATCTCGCTCGGGTAGGCGCAACGGGCGATAACGCCCCGCAAGAAGCCTGCTTGGCGTTCGCCTGCCCGGTGCACGCCGAGCGGGTAAAGATGACCAACAACCATTGGGACTTTATGAAAAGCGACGTTCAGCAGGCGCTGAATCTGTCGCTGTTCAAAGTCATCAATGACTTCACCGCCCAAGCACTGGGCGTTCCCCACGTGGGTGAAGACAACCTCGTCGAAGTGCAGCCTGGTGAAGCCCAGTCGCACTCGACCCGCTTGGTCATCGGCCCCGGTACGGGTTTGGGCGTGGCCGGGGTGTTCCCCGGCCAGCAT